>Ga0208259_1000003_pt1 | contig 169130 bp, 155 predicted proteins | sample CryBogCBH22May08_FD_184618 | JGI IMG/M metagenome (GOLD analysis project Ga0208259, IMG submission 184618) | Freshwater microbial communities from Crystal Bog, Wisconsin, USA - CBH22May08 (SPAdes) | ecosystem: Environmental > Aquatic > Freshwater > Lake | place: Crystal Bog, Wisconsin, USA... | reverse complement strand
CTCGATGATTTACCTTTAGCCCATGACCTTTAAAAAATCTGCCATCTCTCTTACCGCTATTGCCTTGCTCACCATCAGCGTCCTACCTGCTAACGCTGCGACAAAGGCAGCGGCGACTCCAAAGCCAGCCGTCTCTGGCGCGCCTCGCACTGGTGGTTTTGGTGCAGGTCGTAACTCTGCAGCCTTCGCTAAGTACACCGCATGCCTAGCAAAAGCTGGAATTAAATTCCCATCATTCGGTGGTGGCCGCGGATTTGGCGCTCCAGGAACGAGACCTTCCGGCGCTCCAGGTGCTGGAGCAGGAACTGGAACAACTCCTCGTCCGCGCCCATCCTTCTCTTTATCACCTGCGCAACAAAAAGCATTTACAGCGTGCGCTGCGCTTCGTCCATCCTTCGGTGGATTTAATCGCGGTGCTGGAGCAACTGGTGGAGCAAGCGGCGGAGCAGGACAGGGAACAAGTCAAGGTGCGACAGGTGGAGTTGCTCCTAAGACAGGAACCAGCGCCGCTTACATCGCCTGTCTCAATGCACATGGCCTTCCAGTTACAAGTGCTGCACAGATCGCTGGACTCGATAAACAGAATTCCAAGATTTTGGCCGCACTCAAAGCCTGCGTCGGCAAGTAATTCTCAATTAAAGTGGAGTTGATCGATTCTTTCGATCCACTCACTGTAATTCGATAATTTCCGCGCCGCGAGTTTGATCGTTAACTCATCGCGGCGCGGAAGATCCAAGCGATCAATAACTCCTTGTGCGCTCACTTCATCAGTTCGTAGCAAAATCCAAAATCCACAATCAGATACGCGCGCGAAGAAATCTCCGCCGCGTAGATTTTTCTCGAGTGCGAAGGCGAGCGCAATCAAACTCTCTTGATACTCCCCCAGCGATAAATATTTTTCAGGATCCACGACAACACTGACAATGGTGAGTTCGCGGCCTTCACGATCCGCGGTGGATACTTCGCGCTTGAGATTCTCGTGGAAGAGAGCCGGCGACATACTCGAAGTCAGCGAATCACTCACACCATCGCTACGGAATTCGATCTCGCGAAGGTCAAAACCAGCCATTTCGTAAGGTTACTTGGATACGCTTTGTAAATGGCGATCAGCGATGCACTATTTGAAAGAAGCCGTAAGGCGGCGATTTCATTGTTGCGCCTTGAGTCCGTGGTGTTGATTGGGCTCATTATTTATTTGGCTCTCCTAGATGCCTTCCGGACCAAGCCCTTAAGCGCGCCACTTGCCCTTGCCGGTGATTTCATTGGTCTGACCCTTGGTGCTATCGGACTCTTTGCCTGCTCCATTAGCTATAAGAGAGGTAAATCATGGGGGCGCGCTCCCGCAGTGCTCGCCAACTTAATTGCGCTTGGCGTCGCCTATTTCATGTTGTCAGGAAAGTTTTACGTCGGGGCGATTCCGCTTGGGCTGCTCGCCTTCGTTACGACTGGTGCATGTCTCTTGGGGTACCGGGAATAAATGCCGCAAGTCTTTGTTCGTATTGAATCACCAAGACTTCCATTCAGTTACATTTGGATTCTCGGTCCACTCGGATTTTAAGAAATAATATTAGACTTTAATCAATCAAACGGAACTATCCGCCGAAAGAGCAAAAATTAAACTTCGCATTCGCAATGAACCTCCGCTACCGGGGGATGCTGAGTTGATTCGCGCTGGCCAGATGCATTTTCCTGACCTTGCAGCCAATATCTTCCGTACAGCGAATGACTATCAAGTCTTCGGCTTTTCCGTTTTCTGCTTTCCGAACTCAACCCTAAGGGAAGTTTGGGAAGACAAGTGGCAGGTCAGTTCTACTAATAAATTTAGGCTCGCACCAGTCGCAGCAATATTGAACTTAAATATGAGCATTCTTCCAACTTTTGGGACGGGACACTACACAGTGGTGGTGCCTGGCCCCTTAACTCAAAGCTTATATTCAGCACTTGACAAAGTTTTCTGTGCCCCAATTGATGTAAGGTATTCCACATGAGGACTCAGCTCTGGATAGATTTTCAAGACATCGATGATGATGGTACCTTGGAGTTGACTGAGTCCAGTTTTCGCATCTTTAGTAATTCAGGTTTCGTTCCTGGGCAATTTCACGAAGTACTATTGATTTCACCAGAGCACTCAACTTTGCACTCGATTGTTGCTTCCGTAGAAGACGGTGTAATCAAACTTCAAGCCTTCCCTGAGACTTTAACTAGAGCGCAAGGCTTAGATGATGACTCGTACTGGAGTCACGGTTACATTGCCCTAGATTTCAAAAATAGCTCTGAGTCGATCATTAATTCCCAATTAACTCGAACGGAAGTTGCAAATTCACAAACTCACAATCGGTTTGCAAGCACTTAGTCAATGAGAGCAAATTTTCTACTTTGCGATTACGCTGAAGTCCTGAATGGCAAATTATATTTAATGGGTGCTGGGTGGTCTAAATTTGTATTGACACCTGAACGTCGAACACTGAATATCTCAGTTGCTGGACTGATACATGTTCCTTGGGACCAGACAAATCAGAGAACAACTTTAGAACTTGCTTTACATGATCCGGATGGCCTCTTGGTGGAAAATCAGGACGGAAAGAAAGTATTTTTTAAAAGTCCTTTTGAGATCGGTAGACCTCCGGGAACGCTAAAAGGAGCAGAACTAGATGTGCCGTTTGCATTTAGATTCGAGCAATTGATGTTAAGAGAAGGTAGATTCGAATTTCAACTTTCAATTGATAATGAAGTTTTGTATCAAAATGCCTTCGATGTTATCGAATATGATCCAACAACCGTTTAACTAGTTAAGATACTCTCTAGCCCGTTTACCACTCGATAATTCGACGCTCTTCCCATAAGAAACCAGTCTTATCCACTGCGGGATCAAAATTGCGGGTTGCCAGCCAGACCGCCGTGTCTGCTCCTTGCTCCACCGAGAGTGGGGCATCCGGTCCACCCATATCGGTCCGCGTGTGGTTAGGGCATATTGCATCGACCAATAATCCGCGGGTGCCGTGGTTGGTCTCATGTGCCAAATTTCGCACCAAGGCATTTACTCCAGCCTTGCTAATTCGATAGGGCGCGAGTCCCCCGGCATTGCCCGGTCCAGACATCCGACCTAGACAGGCGCTAAAGATGATGATCCGCCCGTTCCTGGCCTCAGCCATGGCAGCCCCCAAGATATTAACGATGGTGAATGTGGAGTCCAGGTTGATCGCCATAACTCGACGCCACTCTTGATCCGTTGTCCGCAGAGTTTTAGACATCTTTTCACTCATGACCCCGTGAGCCAACATCAGGATCTCGGGGGCGCCGAAGGTCGCCAAGATCTCTGAAAATGCCGCGCGAGTTGCTGCCTGATCCTCTAGATCGACCGCCCGATACTTCGCCCCTAGTAGGGCCGCCGCATTTGCCAACCTCTCAGGATCTTTTGCCACCAGAACCACTTGGTGCCCGGCAGCGACCAGCTCCTTGGCGCATTGGAAGCCAAGCCCACGACTGCCACCTGTGATAACCGCTAATCCCATATATATGAGCCTAGAGCCATACCTCACACCCAGCCAGTCGGTGCGCTCTTGGCTAAGGCGATTAAGATTAGGTCGTACCTGATCTTCATTCGGAAGCTAACCTCAAGCGGTTGCAATACCGAACTGATTAAGAAGCGGAGTGAGCGCCAGTGTCGGCATCTAATACCCCAGCAAATCATTTTGGTGGTTCATTCGGACCCAATGAATGGCTCGTCGATGAGATGTATGAGCGCTATCAACAAGATCCATCATCTGTCGATAAGGCATGGTGGGATTTCTTTGCTGACTACACACCACCTGCGCAGAGCGCAACATCGAATGGAACAGCAGCAGCTCCCGCTGCACCAGGAGCCGGTACACCTCCTATTCCAAAATCTTCTTCAGCAACCACACCACCAGTTGTTCCAACTGCGACTCAAGTTTCTGCGCCAGCCGCACCAGTTGCTGCACCCGTAACGCCAGCAGCGCCCGCTGCGCCAAAGCCAACTCCAGTTGTGCAGGCACCACAAACTTCAACATCTGCTACACCCGCTGATCCGATCGTGAAGCCGATCCCAACTCTTGTTACACCAGGTGCTTCAACGTTGGAGCCCATCCGCGGAGTTGCTGCTCGCGTCGTGCAGAGCATGGAGGCATCGCTCACTGTTCCAACGGCAACAAGTGTGCGCGCAATTCCCGCCAAGTTGATGATTGATAACCGCACCGTGATCAACAACCACCTCGCTCGCGGTCGTGGTGGAAAAGTTTCTTTCACCCATCTCATCGGTTATGCGATGATCAAAGCTCTGCGCGCTATGCCAGAGATGAATACTTTTTATGCAGAGCAAGAAGGCAAGCCGGTCCTCGGTCGTCCAGAACATATCAACCTTGGAATCGCTATCGACTTGGCGAAGCCAGATGGCACCCGACAACTACTTGTTCCATCCATTAAGGGTTGCGAAGCCCTCGACTTCGGTCAGTTCTGGGCTTCTTATGAAGAGACAGTGCGCAAGGCTCGTAGTGGAACTCTGACCGTTGAAGATTACGCAGGAACCACAGTCTCACTCACCAATCCAGGCACACTCGGAACCGTTCACTCTGTTCCACGCCTAGTACAAGGTCAAGGTTTGATCCTCGGCGTTGGCGCGATGGATTACCCAGCTGAGTTCCAAGGTGCGAGCGAAGAGACTCTTACCAATCTAGCTATTTCCAAGGTCATTACTCTTACAAGCACCTACGACCACCGTGTAATTCAAGGCGCACAATCTGGCGACTTCTTGCGTCGCATCCACGAAATCATGTTGGGTGCCGAGAACTTTTATGACGAGATCTTTGCTGCGCTGCGTATTCCTTACGAGCCAATTCGTTGGGCCGTTGACTTCCAATTCTCTAAAGATGATCAGATCAGCAAGACCGCTCGCGTTCAGCAGTTGATCGAGTCATACCGCACCTTCGGTCACCTCATGGCAGATACCGATCCACTTCGCTATCGCCAACGTAGCCATCCAGATCTAGATGTTGTTACACATGGACTTTCACTCTGGGATCTCGATCGCGAATTTGCAACAGGCGGATTTGGTGGAAAGCCATTTATGAAGTTGCGTCGCATCCTTGGAATCTTGCGTGACTCATACTGCCGCAGCGTTGGCGTTGAGTACATGTACATGGAAAATCCTGTTGAGCGTAAGTGGATGCAGGAGCATGTCGAAGTTGGCGCACCTCGCACTCCTCGCGAAGAGCAGCTTCGTATCTTGCGCAAACTCAACTCCGCAGAGGCCTTCGAATCCTTCTTGCAGACTAAGTACGTTGGACAGAAGCGCTTCTCGCTCGAAGGTGGCGAGTCACTTATTCCACTTCTGGATGCAATCCTTGATAGCTCTGCTAAGCGCGGACTTGATGAAGTATGTATCGGAATGCCGCACCGCGGTCGCCTCAATGTGTTGGCCAATATCGGTGGCAAGTCATATGGCCAGATCTTCCAAGAGTTCGAAGGTCACTATGCCGAAAACTCAGTACAAGGAACTGGTGACGTTAAATATCACCTCGGTACTCAAGGAGTCTTTAAAGCAGACTCTGGTGAAACCACCAAGATTTATCTCGCTGCAAACCCATCTCACCTAGAGGCCGTTAATCCAGTGCTCGAAGGAATTGTGCGCGCCAAGCAAGATATCAATGGGGTCCACGAGGCCTACAACGTTCTTCCGATTCTGGTTCACGGAGATGCAGCATTCGCAGGTCAAGGCGTTGTCTCAGAGACTTTGAACTTGTCTCAACTCAAGGGATACCGCACAGGTGGAACGATTCATATCGTTGTAAATAACCAAGTTGGATTTACAACATCACCTCACGCAGCACGTTCATCAACCTACTCAACTGATATTGCCAAGATGATTCAGGCACCGGTCTTCCACGTTAATGGTGATGATCCAGAGTCAGTTGTTCGCGTGGCTCGACTCGCCTTCGAATATCGTCAAGAGTTCCACAAAGATGTTGTCATCGACATGGTCTGCTACCGCCGCCGCGGTCACAACGAGGGCGATGAGCCAAGCTTCACTCAGCCAATGATGTACAAACTCATTGATGCCAAGCGCAGCACTCGTAAGTTGTATACCGAAGCTCTGATCGGACGCGGTGATATCACGGTCGAAGAGGCGGAGGAAGTACTTCGCGATTACCAGGCCCAACTCGATGCGGTTTATGCAGCGGTTCATAATGTCGAACCAGCACCATCTGCAAACCATGCACCAGTAGTCACTCCCCCAGATCAGGTAAATACCGGCGTTGACGAGGCTACCTTGCGCAAGATTGCAGCAACGCAGATCGCAACACCTCAGGGCTTTGTTGTGCATCCACGTCTGGCGCCACAACTTGCCAAGCGCAACGAGATGCTCGATGAGGGAACTGTCGACTGGGCTGCCGGTGAGATGTTCGCCTTTGGTTCTCTCCTGCTCGAAGGCCATCCAATTCGCCTTGCTGGTCAGGATGTGCGCCGCGGTACCTTCTCCAACCGCCACGCAGTTATCGTCGATCAGAACACCGGTGGAGATTGGTTCCCACTTCGCGGTTTGATCAACGACGACAATCAATTCTTCGTCTTTGACTCATTGCTCTCTGAATATGCAGCAATGGGATTTGAGTACGGGTACTCCGTCGAGCGCGACAACGCACTCGTTCTCTGGGAGGCACAGTTCGGCGACTTCGCTAACGGTGCACAATCAATCGTTGATGAGTTTGTATCCAGCGCACTTCAAAAGTGGGGTGAGCGTTCTTCAGTAGTTCTGCTCTTGCCTCATGGTTATGAAGGTCAAGGACCAGACCACTCTTCTGCTCGCATCGAACGTTACTTAACACTTTGTGCGGAACAGAACATGACGGTGGCACAACCAAGCACACCGGCTTCATACTTCCACTTGCTGCGTTGGCACATGAAGAACGCTGCTCGTCGTCCACTCATTGTCTTTGAACCAAAGTCAATGTTGCGCCTCAAGGCTGCAGCATCTGGATTGGCTGATTTCACATCAGGAACATTTAAGACCTTGATTGATGATCCAACGGTTACCAACGCATCACGCGTTATTTACTGCTCTGGAAAGATCTACTGGGATCTCGTTGCAGAGCGCGCCAAGCTGGGTGAGACCAGCACAGCCATCGTTCGCGTTGAACAGCTCTATCCATTCCCTATTGCAGAGTTCATGGCGGTTGCGAACAAGCATCCAAATGCCAACCTGCTGTGGGTACAAGATGAGCCAGCCAACCAAGGACCATATCCTTTCGTCGCACTCAATACTCTTGAGGCTCTTGAAGGTCGTACCTTGCGCCGAGTATCTCGGCGTGCAACTGCAAGCCCTGCAACTGGTTCACACCACCTGCATGAGGAAGAGCAGCATGCGTTGATTACCGAGGCATTTACCCGCTAATACGCGCTCTCTTGTAGCGAAACAGCACGACGCCAACGATTTCATCTGGGGTGAGAGCACCCCAGTTTCGTGAATCGGTACTTGCCTCTTTGTTATCGCCTTCGACCCAGATTCCGTTGGCATCTGCACGGATAACTCGCTTGATGAGGTGAATTCCCGGATAACTTTCGCGTTCAATTACTACGACCCTGCCGAGAAGGTGTTGCACATGCTTTGCGCTTGCCCGTCTAAGGGATCTGAAGATGAGCCAATCACCATCGTTATAAGTAGGGCTCATCGAGGAGCCGCTGACGGCGATAGCTCGGAAAACTCTAAATGGAAGGCGTGCCATGAGAGTAGTAGTCTGACACACAGGACCAACCAATCTTTATTGAAGAAGGAGCATCTATGTTCAAGCCAACACTCGTTGGATATGCCCACTGCGATCTGCCATGCGGAATCTATGATCCAGCACAGGCCAAGATCGAGGCACAATCTGTTAAAGCTTCAATCGAGAAGTACCACGCCAGCAGCGATCCAGTTTTCCAAGCTCGCGCTATCGCGGTGAAGGAAGAGCGTTCCGAACTCGTCAAGCACCATCTCTGGGTTCTCTGGACCGACTACTTCAAGGCCCCACACTTTGAGGCATACCCACAACTCAACACACTCTTCAACGAGGCAACAAAGCTCGCAGGTGCTGGTGGAACCAAGGGTTCAACCGATGTAGCAGTTGCAGATAAGTTGCTCGCAAAGATCGATGAGATCGCAGAGATTTTCTGGGCCACTAAGAAGGCGTAAGAGAATTAGCTAGCGGCGCTATTGCGAGGCAGATTCTCTGCAGCGCTGCGCGCCATGAACGTAACACGATCTACTAATCGCCGTTGCACTTGTGCGACGGCGATTATTCGTTGGTCTTGATGAACTTCACACTCAAAGGTCAGGGTGTTATCTTCACATTCAGTTGCTTTAACGAGAGCGCGAATCTCTCCCCCGATAGAAACCGCACCACGCATTTGAATCGCAGCCCCAATGGTGAATGAGGTCTCTCCGGTCTCAAAAAATTCTGCGATGGCAGCGCTACACGCCGATTCGATCACATTAAGAGCAGAGTTTGCGGCCAGAACCGGCAAGTCATTTAGCCCTTGAGCTACTCCGGTATCGAGCGGACGGACAGTGAGTGAGGCCATCCCCACCGAACCGAGTAATTGCTCCGCTTGCATGCCTAAAACTTAATGGATGCCCGCGTAAATAAGTGGAGTTATTCGCCTTCAGTAAAGTCGTGGCGAATCTCGTGGGTGAACTCTTGGGTGACTTGAATCGAGGTTGTTCCATCAAAGCTGAAGTTGGTAATCGTCGTAGTTGAGGAGGAGAAGAACTCAACTTGGGACTGGCCCGCTAGCGCCTCGGTCTGCTGTCTAATGCGTTCGTGAAGATCTTGGGGAGCCTCTTCGTTGCAACTACTGCGGAGCAGATTCTGCATGAAGGCGAGCGCCGCGCTCTCATGGACCATTACCTCGTTACAGTCTGGGCACTCTTGGAAATGGAATTGGAAGATCTGGTATTCCTGGTCAGATGGCAACTCGTGATCGATGAAGAGCAACAAACTTTGAAGCACCTGATCGCAAGGAATCTGATTCATGTTATTCATGATCGCCCCCTCCACGATTAAATCCTCGCTCTTTGGCGTAATCTGCAAGTGAGGCCCGGAGCAACTTACGGCCGCGGTGCAATCTCGACATCACGGTGCCCGAAGGAACGCCAACGATCTCGGCAATCTCCTTATAGGAGAAGCCTTCGACATCGGCGAGGTAGACCACCAATCGGAAATCTTCTGGCATTGCGGCGAGAGCTGCTCGCACATCTAAATCTGCGATTCCATCAAGGGCTACATCTTCGGCAGAGCGCCCCTGGTCGCTGGTATGACTGGCAGCGTCATAGATCTGCCAATCCTCAAGTTCCCCATCGCTGATCTGCGGACGGCGTTGATCCTTGCGGTAGGTATTGATAAAGGTTGTGGTGAGGATTCGGTACAACCACGCCTTGAGGTTGGTACCTGGTTCAAATTGATGAAAGGAGACGAAGGCCTTGGCGTAGGTATCTTGAACTAGATCCTGGGCGTCGTGTGGATCCTTGGTGTAGCGCAGGGCCGCGGCATAGAGCTGATTTGTGTATTGGAGCGCATCACGCTCAAATCGCGCCTTCTTCTGGGCAGCACTCTCCGCGGCGCGGTCTACAACCGCGAGCTCTGAATCAGTCGCGTCCATGTCGGCCAAGGCTACTCCCACACGGTGAGAACCGCCTGAGCGAACCCTTTATTCCCATCTGACCAAGGAGGCAACGAGTGGCCGTTAGAAAAGGGTCTCTGGCTCCCCTAATTCGATAGGTTCAATGAGCGCAGGACCATTATTGGCGGTCGAATTGACCCTTGATGAGACAGGGTAGGCCGATAACCCCTCGGCTGGATGCTCCACCGCCATCAAGGCGCGGATTTCATGCGTGGATGTCACCTGTGGGTCGAGCCACTCGCTCCAACGATCTTTTGGCAAGAAAGTTGGCATGCGATGGTGCACCGTGGCTAGAAATTCAACGGCCGGTCGCGTAATGATCGCCGCACTCTCTTGATAACTCCCATCGGGAGCTCGCCACCTATCCCAAATTCCTGCAAATGCGATCAGACCTTTGCCATGAATGAAGAATGGTTGTTTGGTCGAGTAAGGACCGAGTTCAGTCGCCCATTCGTAGTAACCAGATGCCGGAATCAGACAACGACGTTGATGAAATGCGTTCTTAAATGTTGGTTTCTCATGCACCGTCTCAGTGCGAGCATTGATCGCCTGCGACTGAGAGCGCAGCGCATCCTGCGGATTATCTGACCACGGTGCGATTAGTCCCCATGAGACTGTGGCGAGTTCTCGCTTCCCCTCGCGATTATCACGCACCACATAAATCTCGCGGGTCGGAGTGATATTCCAATCTGCAGGCAAGATGGGGCCTGCGTAATCCGTTGAAATTTCGAAGGCATCCATCAGCTCATCTTGGCTAGCGTTGAGAGCATAACGACCGCACATGAGCGTAAAGGTATCTCAGGTAGGCTTGCGATATGACGAATCACTGGCTCGCCCCTTACCGGGGGAACACTCCGGTTGAGGCGACCTTGACGATTCCGGGCTCTAAATCGGTGACCAACCGAGCACTGATCTTGGCCGCGCTCTGTGACTCTCCCTCAATTCTTCGTCGCCCGCTCCACTCCCGCGACTCAGCTCTCATGATCGCTGGGCTCAAAGCGATCGGAGTCGGGATTGCAGAAGATACCAATGGCGATCTGACAGTCACCCCTGGCACTTTGTATGGACCTGCCTCGATCGACGTCGGCAACGCCGGAACCGTTATGCGCTTTCTGCCACCGGTCGCTGCTATGGCAAAAGGGATCATCCACTTTGATGGCGATGCCCGTTCTCACGAACGTCCGCTTGGTCCGGTTATTAAAGCTCTGGAGTCCCTTGGAGTCAGCATCGAACACGGCTCCCGGTATTCGTTGCCAATGACCATCAACGCCAATGGCCAACTTAGAGGTGGCACCGTTGAAGTCGATGCGACTTTATCGAGCCAATTCATCTCAGCCGTGTTGCTTGTTGCCCCTGCGACCAAAGAGGGCATCAAAGTTAAACACGTTGGAGCTTCGCTCCCCTCACTTCCTCATATCGAGATGACCATTGCAATGTTGCGCGAAAAGGGCGTCGAGGTCACAGTCGGCGATAACGAGTGGAGCGTCAAGCCCACTGTTATGCATGGCGCCGATCAAGCTATTGAACCTGACCTCTCCAATGCAGCCCCCTTCATGGGCGCTGCGATGATCAGCGGTGGGACCGTTGTGATTCGAGATTGGCCGCACACCACAACGCAACCCGGTGATGACCTGCGCGAGATCTTTACGCAGATGGGTGCACACGTAGAGTTTCGTGGAAATGATCTGGCAATTACCGGCGATCAGATTCACGGCATCGATATCGATTTACACGATGTCGGAGAACTCACTCCTTCCATCGCAGCGCTCTGCGTCTTTGCCGATTCGCCCTCGTATTTGCGAGGAATTGCCCATCTGCGTACCCATGAGACTGATCGCTTAGCGGCGCTGGCGACAGAGATTAATAACTTAGGTGGCGAGGTCATTGAAGAGCCATCGGCACTGCACATCATTCCGCGTCCACTGCATGGCGGAGTTTTTCACACCTACGATGATCATCGCTTAGCAACTGCTGGTGCCATGATCGGCCTACGAGTTCCTGATATTGAAGTTGAAAATATTGAGACCACTCGCAAAACGCTCCCTGATTTTCCTGGAGCCTGGAGCGAACTCTTGAACGGAAGTCGATGACAGCTCGCGAACTAGATGAGGATGATGTTCGGATACGTCCTAAACGCTCATCGCGTCCGCGCACAAAAGATCGCCCCGATTACTCACAAGCAGCTTTAGCTCGAATTATTGCGGTAGATCGCGGCCGCAGCACAGCCCTGATTGAAGCCACCGGCATCGTTGTAACGGCGATGAAGGCCCGTGAGCTGGGTAAAAAATCAGTAGTCGTCGGAGATATCGTCCGCATCGTTGGAGATACCTCTGGCAAGGTAGATACCTTGGCGCGTATCGTCGCCGTTGAGCCGCGCCGCAATGAACTCACCCGCACCGTCGAAGATGATGCCGGCATGGAACGCATGATTGTTTCCAACGTCGATCAACTTGGAATCGTTCTGGCCGCTGCCAATCCAGAGCCCCGGCATGGCTTTGTTGATCGCGCTCTCGTGGTTGCCTTTGATCAACGGATCACACCGATCATCATCATGACTAAATGCGATCTCGCTGACCCTACTGAGTTCCTCTCCGCATATAAAGATCTGGATGTGCAGTCGCTCCAAATTCAACGGGGCGCAGATCTCACCGCGCTGCGCGCTGCCCTCGCTGGAAAACGCACTGTGCTACTCGGTCATTCTGGCGTTGGTAAATCAACGCTCGTCAACGCATTAGTTGAAAGTGCACAACGCGCTACCGGGGATGTCAACGATGTAACAGGTCGCGGCCGACATACTTCATCGAGTGCAATCGCACTTGAATTAAATGACAACTCGGGGTGGATCATCGATACACCTGGGGTCCGTTCCTTTGGACTGGCCCATGTCGAACGAGATCGCGTCATTGGTGCATTTAGCGAGTTCGCAGATGCGATCGAACATTGCCCCCGAAACTGCTCGCATGATGAAGAGGGTTGCGCCCTCAACTCAATGATTACAGATCCCAACTCTCTCGCGCGGTTAGCAAATCTGCGTGGGCTACTACGCGAAGGTAAACTGAACTCATGAGAGATCTCACCCCAGACCTACAATTAGCTCAACGCTTGGCAGATGCAGCAGATGCAATCTCCAAGGATCGCTATCAATCCCTCGACCTGGTCATCGAGACAAAGCCCGATCTGACTCCGGTAACAGATGCGGATAAGGCGGTCGAAACCAAAATTCGCCAGATCTTGGCCGTAGAACGTCCAGATGATCTGATCGTGGGTGAAGAGTTCGGTACTCCTGATCTCACGGGTGACAAGTACTACTGGGTGATTGATCCCATCGATGGAACCAAGAATTTCTTACGTGGAATTCCCACCTGGGCAACGCTAATCGGGCTCTGCAATCCCGATGGTGAAGTTGTCGTCGGAGTAGTGAGCTCACCAGCCCTCTATCGCCGCTGGTTTGCATCGCTAGGCGGGGGCGCATTTGTGAGTGAGAACGGTGGGTCTGCCAAGCAGATTCACGTTTCTCAGGTGCGAGAACTCAAAGATGCCTTGCTCTCCTACTCTGATCTCGTTGGGTGGGGTTCACGCAAAGCTGCCATGTTGAAGTTGCAGGAAGATATCTGGCGCACGCGCGGACTCGGTGATTTCTGGTCGCATATGTTGGTTGCTGAAGGCGCGGTCGATATCGCCGTCGAGCCTGTCCTCGCACTTTGGGATATGGCGGCGTTAGATATCGTCGTTCGCGAAGCAGGCGGTTCATTTACAAACTTAGATGGCAAGCCCGGTGCGCACGGTGGTAACGGTGTATCAAGCAATGGCCTACTCCACGAGGCTTTCCTAAAGGCCCTTAATTCATGAAGTTCCTCTGGTTCGGCAAGAAGAAAGCGGTTAAGCAGGTTGAGGTAACTCCTCCACCTGCACCGCAAGAGGTCTACTCGGTCGTTGGATATATCTGCGAAACAAATCCTGAAGCAGGAGCGAAGAACACCGAACTACCGGCCCAATTCATCAATTCGGCGATTTTATCCATCCTCTCCAAGGCCCACTCCCCTGCGGATATTGCTGCCCAAGAGTTCTTTCAAGAGCGCGGGGCGAACCTTTTGCCGGTAAGCGATTATGCATTTAGCGCCGAGCGAGGCTTTAGCGGTCGAATTCAAGATGGCGAGATCAAGCGCACCGTGTTGATCGGACCCGCATCTGTCATTACTCGGGTGACAACACCATTGAGTAGTTCAATTGCCAATGCAGCAGCGAGCAATCCAGATCTATTTGTCGTTGCGATTGATGGAATCGCCTACGCCGCCTTTAGTATCACCAAAGAAATTATTTAGAGCTCTAACCACCCGTGATGAGGTAGCTCATCTGCGCGCTCAGGTCCCCATGTTCCCTTGAAGTATGGTGAGAGATGCGGCTCATTATTAATGATGCCTTCCACAATTCTCCAGGTCTCAAGTACTGAGTCGATATGTGTAAAGCGCATGTGATCGCCAGCCATAGCAGCGCGCAGAAGGCGCTCATATGCCTCTTGTCGATCGCCAAGTGCAGCAGCGAAGTTAACGGTCAACTTAACTGGCTCTGTGGTGAGGTGATCGCCCGGCGACTTAGCCTGAAGCTCAATATCTACACCATCATTCTTACCAAGACGGAAGCGAAGCAAGTTGGCTGAACCCTCTTGACTCTCTGCAAACAACAAACGTGGTGGTTGCTTAAATTCAATAATTACTTCCAGAGTAGTCTCTTGGAGATTCTTTCCGGTGCGTAGGTAGAACGGCACGCCCGACCAACGCCAGTTATCGACATACATCGTGGCTGCGACGTAAGTCTCTGTCGTAGATTTAGGAGCAACACCTGCCTCATCGAGATAACCAACATATTGACCGCGAATTACATTCTCTGGCTTCAACGCCGCGATAGCTCTAAAGACCTTAAGTTTTTCATCTTCCATCGTGCTGGAGGTTAGATCTGATGGTGGCTCCATCGCGATGAGCGCGAGTACTTGGAGCAAGTGATTCTGCAATACATCGCGAATCGCACCAACGCCATCGTAGAAAGCACCACGACCTTCGACACCAAAATCTTCAGCCATCGTGATCTGCACGCTATTGATATAGCGGTGGTTCCAGAGTGGCTCCCAAATGGAGTTTGCAAAACGGAAGATCAAAATATCCTCAACCGACTCTTTACCGAGGTAGTGGTCGATGCGATAGATGCGATCTTCTGGGAGCACTTCTTCAAGAACCTCTTGAAGGGCAATTGCAGAATGAAGATCACGACCAAATGGCTTCTCAACAACTAGGCGAGAGCGTTCGGTCAGTCCAACCTTTGCCAAACCTTGTGTGACATTTCCAAAGAATGCAGGTGGAATAGCCAAATAGATAACCGGACTCTGCTTATCTTTAAGAACCTCGGCTAAATCTTCATACAACTTGGCATCTTCATAGTTTCCAACAACAAGGGAGAGTTCTTTATCGAGGTCTGCCAAGATCTGAGCATCTGGGTTAGGGAATGCCGCGTGGATCGCCTCAACAGCGTGCGCGGTAAATTGTTCGTGGTCCCACTTTGTTGAAGCAACTCCTACAACGGGACATTGAAGTGAGCCATTGAGAGACATGCTGTAGAGGGCTGGAAAAAGCTTCTTCTTAGCGAGGTCTCCAGTAGCTCCGAAGAGCACCAATACATCAGCTTCTTGAACTGGAATCTTGCGAGCGCTCATCTACTTTTTCACTTCCACGTGTCCGCCAAATTTCTTTCTCATCGCTGAGAGAACCTTGTTTGCATATAAATCATTCCCACGTGAACTAAAACGGCCCATCAATGAGGCGCTGAGAACATTTGCTGGTACTCCCGCATCGATAGCAGTCTGAACAGTCCAACGTCCCTCACCTGAGTCAGAAACGGAACCTTCATAGCCAGCGAGTTGTGGATCCTCGGTGTAAGCCGTTGCAGTGAGATCAAGGAGCCAGGAGGCTACGACCGATCCGCGGCGCCAGACCTCGGTAACTTCTTCCATATCAAATTCATATTTTGTTTCAACGTGATCACCAACCGCAGTTGGATGCTTAATTCCCTGCGCTGCAGCGTGAATCAAATTAAGGCCTTCGGCATAGGCAGCCATTGCGCCGTACTCAATTCCGTTGTGCACCATCTTGATGAAGTGGCCTGAACCAATTGGTCCGCAATGCAAGAAGCCGTACTCACTATTGCTTGGTTCGCCAGTGCGACCAGGAGTGCGCTCGGCAGATTCGACGCCAGGTGCCATGGCTTTAAAGATTGGGGTGAGGCGTTCAACGACATCGGTGTCGCCACCGATCATGAGCGAGAAACCACGCTCTAATCCATAAACACCACCTGATGTTCCAACATCGACGAAATTGATTCCTTTTGTTGCAAGCCATGCAGCATTGGCGATGTCATCGCGATAGAAGGTGTTACCGCCATCAATAATTGTTGAGCCGGGAGCCAAGTGTTCTGCAACGGCGTGGATCGTCTTTTGAGTTACCTCGGCAGGAACCATCACCCAGACGAACTGAGGATTTGCAGCATCATTAAATTGAGCTAGATCTTCGAGTGATGAGAGTGGGGTGAATCCCTCGGCAGCAACTTTTGCCACAGTATCTGGATTTACATCGTAGACCGCGATCTGCACTGGAGTCTGGGCATGGCTTTGAATTCGGCGGGCGATATTGGCCCCCATGCGGCCCAGGCCGACAATCGTTAATTGAATGTTGCTCATCGTGATCTCCTTCGGTGGAACGATCCTAAATTAATTGTTAGCGGGTGCCGATAGATCGGTAAGGATTTGAAGTTGACCGTTAGGTGAACTCTTCTCCAAAGCTCCCACAGGGCCAGTCTGGATCGACTGCAGCGCCGCAGCCTTGGCTTCGCCTAGAGCGAAGATGTAAATATGTAGAGCGTTACCCAAGCGAGCAAGCGACAAACTCACACGCCGTGGTGGCAACTTAGGTGAATTATGGACTGCTATGGCGCTGGTGGCGACTCCTGGCTCAAAAAGTCCAGGAAATAGGCTGGCGATGTGTCCATCCTCACCCATGCTGAGCACAACGGCATCGAATGGTCGAGAGCCCAGTTCCAAATCAACCTCGGCGGCGTAATTAGCGGTAGCCTGATCGACATCACCCTCGGTATCCACCCTGTGAAAGACGATATGGGATTTACACATCCCGAAACCTGCGATCAGAGTTGAATCATTGCGATCAGGGTTATCAAATGAGGTGAATCGCTCATCTGAGAACCAGACGTGAAGCATTGAACCTTCAAAGGATCTGTTCTCACGAACTAATTTAAATAACGCGATATCAATCGCCTTAACGATGGCGAGTCCAGTTCTTCCGCCGGTGATAACAATGTGAGCGGTCTTGGTGTTAGTCCAAGCATCTGCAATGGCGCTGATCACACCAAATGCACAAAGACCCACCAAACTTTCGTCTGATGGGTCGCTGATGTAATTCATAGTAGCGGGGACAGGATTTGAACCTATGACCTCTGGGTTATGAGCCCAGCGAGCTACCGAGCTGCTCCACCCCGCGTCGGTAGTTGAATCTTACGAGAAAACCGCCAATAACCCAAAACGAGGCTATTGGCGGTTAACTCGAACCAGTAAAAGTACTAGTAAAAGTACTACTTACCCTCAGCGGCGATCGCTGCGGCGATAGCGGCCTTGAGTTGGTTCTGTGCGACTCCATATGCGGCGAAATCATTGTTCTTAAGAGCGTTAACTCCAGCAGCATATGCACTCTTAATTTCTGCCAGCGCCTGCTTCAATGATGTTGTACCTGTAGTAGTGGTACCCGTTGAAACAGTTCCAGTAGATGTATTAATCGTTGCACCTGAACTTCCACCAAATACTTGGTTGAGTGCATCCTGCAGCGTATTTCCGAATCCAATTTGATCACCAAAGGAGACGAGAACTTTTTGCAGAAGTGGGAATGACGATGCGTTAGCTGTTGCACGTACATAGACCGGCTGCACATAGAGCAGACCACTTCCAACTGGAAGAGTCAACATGTTGCCGAGCACTACATCAGATCCTCCTTGACGTAACAAGGAGAGGGTCTGCGCAACATCAGGTTTCGCTTCAAAGTTCGAAGCCACCTGCGATGGTCCCGAGATATTTGTTGATCGCGGCAACTGAAGCACCGTGATCTTTCCGTAGTTAGGACCGGCGTCAGAATTTACTGCTGCAAACGCTGTGAGGTTCTGCCTGGTTCCGCGGGGAACGAATGAGGTAGAGAGCGAGAACGATGAGGTAGAAGAGCCTGGCAATTGCAAAGTCTGGTACGTAGGTGGCTGATTCTCGGCATTCGCACCGAGAGATGAAGGATCAGATGGAACCTTCCAGAAATCTTGTCCTCCGTAATACGCAGAGGCATTATCAACGTGATAGGTCGTCAAGATATCGCGCTGGACTTCAAATATTCCCTCGGGATAACGGATGTGCTGCAAGAGAGCAGGACTGATATCGCTCTTTGGAAGCACAGTTCCGGGATAAGCCTTGCTCCATGTCTTGAGCACTGGATCATTGGTATCCCATTGATAGAGGGTGACCGTTCCATCGTATGCATCAACGGTTGCCTTAACTGAGTTACGGATGTAATTGACGTTGACATTTGGTAGCGCAGTTACCGTAGAAGAGTTAGCGGTAACCGAGTTGCTTGTAGCGGTAGCCAAATTCTCAACTGCTGAGTATGGATAACCTGAAGATGTTGTGTATCCATCCACGATCCACAAGATCCTGCCATTTACAATCGCCGGATAAACATTGCCATCCAGGGTCAACCATGGAGCAACTTTTTGAACGCGATCGATTGGAGAGCGGTTGTAAAGAATCTTGGAATCCTTGTTGATCAAGTTGGATAACAAGATCTGTTGATCCTTGTACTTGATCGCGAAGAGAAGTCGGGTGAGCAAACTTCCCATTGGTACCCCACCCTTACCTGCATAGGTGTAGTTCTGTTGGCCGTTTGCTTGCGAATCATCGGGATAATCCAGCTCGTTTGGAGTGCTCTTAGCAGAGCCACCAACGATGGAGTATCCGGGAACATTCTCACCAAAGTAGATGCGAGGTTGGAAGGTACCAAGTCCATTAGATGGTGGAATATTTCCGACGGTAAAACTTGGCTTTCCATCTGAATCTACGACATTGGTAGGGGCTGCAACAAAGCCAAATCCATGGGTGTAGACCAAGTGATCGTTAATCCAGTTTTGCGCCGGTGAGCCTGCAATGTTGAGTTCACGAACTGCAACGACCATATCTTGCTTCTTGCCATTGATCGTGTAGCGATCAACATCGAGAGCATCTGGGAAGGTGTAGTACGGCTTGATCTGTTGCAACTGTCTAAAGGTTGCGGAGAGAACATCTGGATCTAGCAGACGTGCATTAGAGATATTTGAGGTGTCATTGGCGAGCTGCCCTGGCTGGGTCGAAATAATCGCCGGATAATCCTTGATGGTGACATTAGATAAGCCGTAGGCAGCGCGGGTTGCATCGATATTGCGCTGAATATATGGAGCTTCCTTGTTGGACTCACTTGGCTTAACCGTAAATTGCTGAATAAATGCGGGATAGATACCTGCGATCAGAAGTGAAGAGACAACCATCAAGACAACGCCTGCTGCTGGCAAAACCCACGAGCGGCGCACAATGTTGGCAAAGAAGAGCAGCGCACAAATTACTGCGATGCCGGCCAAGATTGCTTTTGCAGGTAAGAGTGCATTGACATCGGTATATCCAAGTCCAGTGAAGAGACTGCCTTGGTGAAGAGCAAGGTCATAACGATCGAACCAATATGCAACGGCCTTGATTAGGACAAGAACACCCAGAAGTACGGATAGCTGAACACGCGCTGCAACAGTGGTTCTATCTTGACTTACCTGAGGACGAATTCCTCCATAGACATAATGAATTCCAACAGTGGCAACCAAGGTGATCAAGATTGTTGAGATTCCCCAACTTATAAGGGACTCATACATTGGCAACTTGAAAGCAAAGAACGAGATATCAAGATGGAACTGCGGATCTTTTGTTCCAAAGTTTGTCGAATTCTTAAATTGCAACCAGGTCTGCCACAACTTCGCACCAGATGTTCCAGCGAACCAGAAGAGAGCAACGGCGATCGCACCTACTACATAACGCTTGATTGGTTCGATCTGTCCGCGGTAGCGCTCTAAATTATCTGGCTCAACAGAGACAGGAACATAAATGGGACGACGTCGATAGGCGATGGCGATATTAGAGGTAATAAAGAGTGAGGTAATTAAACCGAAGGCGACAAAGAGCTCAATCTTGGTGACTAGAGTCTTGCTCCAAACGCTCGTGAAGTTAACTGAGCGGAACCATAAGAGATCGGTATAAAAGCCAGTGAGTGAAACCAAAATTGCGATGATTACTATCAGGGCGATGACTACATAGCCGATAGGACCAGGTCCCCGACGTTCTCCAGGGGCCCGAGGTGGGCGTGGAGGTCTAGCGTTGTTGAATGGGTTATTGGGAAACTGGAAAGAACTCATGGAAATACTCTAGTGCTCGGAATTAGGCTCCCGGAGAGTCTGCTGGAATAGGTGGAACTTATTAACCGAGCGATTAGTCTCATTGTCGAACTTATCCTTGAATTTTGAGGTCCACAGGACATATCCAATAGCAATGCTGACCAATACCACAGGTACTACCCACCAGATCAGCGCGGCAAAGGCAGTTGAGCTGGCATGGCTGGTTGCAGCCTCCACAAACTTCGCGGTCTTGATCACAAGCCCACTTTAACCCAATTCATCTTTACATTCAGATTTAGCTGCTCAGCGTGCTTCAGGTCTTATTTCAAGTCTTGCTTGAGCTCTTTATTCTGGCGCGAACCCAGGTTTCGGTGCACTAGCGAGCCCAGTGGCTTATCTAAACTTCTCCGTAGAGGACGAAATCAAGTTAGAAAATCGGGAAGTAAATTTGCTTCAAAGTTGTTCTTTTACGTACGAGCGCTACGAGCGCTCGCGCGTAATTTCTCAGGATAGAAGGTAGGCGACGTGAGCGGTTTTGGATTCTTCCCTAACGATGGCTTCTTCAACGCTGGCACCGCAGGCGGACCAGGAACTCCGATGCTTCAACCAGTTGTCATGCGAGATGCTGCACGTGCATTTCTGGCAACTCACAGCGATCTACCAGTCGGGCAAGATGATGCCCGCAAAGCAAAAGAGGCGATCGATATCGCCAATACCTGGATCGAAAGTTTTACCCAATTTCCCGCCACCGTTTCTAACTCAGATGTGGCATGGACGAGAAGAGATTGGATCGACCAATCTGTTAATGGTTGGCAGAAGTTAGTTGAACCACTTGCCGAAGGAATGGTCGATGCTCTTGGCAAAGTACTCAAGGAGATGGGCCCTGAAGTAGAAGAAGCTACTGCTGGAATTCCTGGTGCTGAGGCAGCCTTCCTACCAGTCATGCGCAATTTCATGGGTCAATTAATTGCAACACAACTTGGGCAATCGATCGGCACACTCTCGATTAGGTTGACCGGTTCACAAGATGCCGCAATCCCCCTCTTCGAGAAATCTGGGGCGCATCTGATTCCGCAGAACATTGCGATCTGGGGTGAGGGTCTTGAAATTCCTGAGCAAGAGATTGCAATTTATATGGCGCTGCGAGAGGTAGCAGCCCAACGTCTCTTCGCCCATACGCCGTGGTTGGCCGGATATATCCGCGAACTTATTCAAAGTTTTGGAAGTGGAATCACTGTCGATATTGAGGCAATTCAACGCCAAGCTGAGAGCGCAATGAGCTCCGGTGAGTTGGATATCAATAATCCAGAGTCCATCACCCTCGCTATCAATCAAGGCATGTTTCAACCAGAACAGAGTCCTGCCCAAAGCGCAGCCCTCGCAAAACTTGAGACAACTTTCGCTCTTATCGAAGGCTGGATTGACCACATCACTCATCTTGCGGCAGCAGATCGACTCCCATCACTTGCTGCACTTCAAGAGAGTTATCGTCGCGCACGCATTGAAAGCGCGCCTACACAACAGCTCTTTGCGATGTTGCTGGGTCTGCATATTTCGCCTCGTCTAACACGTGAGTGCTCACAATTTTGGAGTGAGATTTATTCCATCAGTGGCGGAGCAGAGGGCAATATTGAAAGCGGAATTGAGGTACGCGATCACCGCTGGGAAGATTCTGCTTTGCTACCAACTGCGCAAGATCTACACGATCCTGCAGCGTTCTTGGCAAGCACTACCGTTCCTGATGATCTCTCAGGTTTGATTTAATTTAACTCTCAACAATTTGGGATTTCACTCAACAATAAAAAGCCAAATCCCCGGCCGCACGATTTGATGTCTGCCTTCCCCTTGCCTACATCAAACGGTTATCCGAGGACTTGGTGAGTGAAACTTATGCTAACTAGCCACGAATACCAAAAAGAAATGCCAGAATTCGCATAAATAACTGTTGATAAATCTGTGGAGAAACGGGGGATAACTCGTGGAATCGGTGGACAATTTTCAACAGGTCTCCCTCTTTGAAGATAGCCTCCCGGGAATGATCAGCGAGCCAGCAAAGAGCCAGAAGTTTCTACGGAGCAAAGCCCTCCCCGACAATCTTCCGGAGTTCCGCGTTATACGAAGTACTCGGCGCAAAAGAAGTATTAGCGCATTACGTCAAAATGGAATTATTGAGATTCACATTCCGGACCGCATGAGCCGTAAGGATGAATATGCCATCATCCCCGAGATGATCGAGATCGTGCTCCGTCGCGAGGCTAAGAGCCGTTCCAGTGATGAGATGTTGGGCGAGATGGCTGCCGATCTTCTTGCGCGCTACCTCCCTGATTTCCACGATCGGCCAACGGCGATTACCTGGCGCTCAATGCGCGAGCGTTGGGGTTCTTGTACGACCAGCGATGGAACTATTCGGATCTCCCTCCGACTCAACTCCGCTCCCTCATACGTAATCGGCTGTGTGCTCTTTCATGAGCTGATCCACCTGCGCGTGCCAGGCCATGGCCGCGACTTCTACGAGTACCTCGAGCGCTATCCCGATAAAGATCGGGCAGAGGCCTTCCTAGAGGGATTTGAGGCTGGTCTATCGATCGCCCCCGAGGCGATTACCTCCGCCTAAGGGCGGCGAGAAAAATTCGGACATATCGCCCTTATCCCGCCAATATCCCCTCAAGAAAGCAGAACTTCACGCTTAATTGAGCGTCAAATCCCCCCACTAACGCTCTACGCGGGTATCGTGCTCTTGTACGCACGCTCGCTATGGGAGGCTCCCGAAGCTTTGAGCGTGTGACGATTGGGGGTCAGCATGGCTGAAGAATATAAAGGCGAGGCCTACTGCGTTAAGTGCAAAGAGAAGCGGTCCTTCGAAGGTCATGTAAAGGTTTCAGAATCTGGTCGCCGTATGGCACAGGGAATCTGCCCTGTATGTGGCACTAAGGTCAACCGAATCTTGGGCAAGGCGTAATAACTCTGCTCCACACTTGTGATTAAACAAGTGTTCTTAAACAAGTAGGAAAGTAAAGCAAAAGCTCGGATCACCCCCACCATCAGCGTGGGGGTGATTTTTTTATCCCCAGATTTGTCGCGCTCTGACACCGTGCCGAGATTTCACGCCATTCTTCGCTGGTGTCTTCACGAGAGCGCGCTCGCTACCTCAGATTAAAAACTGGAGTCAGCCTGACTCCACATCAGGGAGATTATCTATTGGGTCTGCCCCACCGAGGACTGCTTATTACCGATCGCATGCAGGTGCAGATTGCTCGCGCGTGTGATGGAAGCAAGCGATCTGAAGAGATTGCGGCAGGACTCCTCTGTGGGCTCAGTGAAGTTCAAAATTTCGCAGAATTCTTACGGAGTGAAGGCTTTCTTGAAGAACTGGCGGAAGCAGTGACGATTGACTCCCCCGATCTCAGCACGGATTTAATTCGACACCGAACCGATATCGAGAACTCTCTGCTCACGCACCGGCCTGGGAGATCCGACGGTGGTCGACACGAATTTGAGTCGCGGAGCGCCGCAACAATATTGATCTCAGGTGAGAATCGGTTGGCACGAAATCTCTTGGTCGCGCTTCACGCCTCAGGATTTACAAATACTCGATTGATAATGCGGGGAAACTTAGCGCCTCGCCTCACAGCAAGTGATGTTTGTGGGCTGGTTGTTGGCAATGATGATTTAGGAAAATTACGTTCAGAATTTACCGCGGAGATTATTCGCAACGCTCAAATAACGAGAAGTGCAGTTGCTGCTAAAGCGCAACCAGATTTAATAATTTCGACCGTACCGATTGAGTGGGATTACGTCCAACGTTGGATGAGCGAGGGTTCAGCTCACCTGCACATTAATTCGTTGATTGGAGCAGAGATCGAGGTCGGTCCGTTAGTACTTCCTGGGCAGACGCCCTGCTTACGGTGCGTGACTCTTATTAAACGCGACAACGGCACCAACATTGATCGCGAGTTCGTGCGCTCAGAACTTCCTAGCGCAGCGGTAGCTTTTATAACTGGAGTTGTAGCCCTAAACGTCGGGGATTATTTCGCCACCGGAAAATCCCCGTTGCGTGCCGCTTCTTACTGGTATGACTTGTTGAATCCGATGCGTTCGCCAGAAGTACGCCATTGGAACTTTCATCCGCAGTGCGGGTGTCAATAACGTTTAACGTACTAACTGGCGAGCGCTTCATCTTCATCTTCCTCTCGTACTTGAACAGGGGTGATGCGTGGACGACCTACCGTGCGCTTTGCTGCCACGATCTGACCTTCCACAAACAACTCTCCGCCCCAGACTCCGCATGGCTCCTGCCTTGAGAGTGCGCCCTCTAAACAGGCAGCTTTCATAGGGCATGCACCGCAGAGCGATTTTGCTAGCGCCACACGCGGTGGTGCTTCATCGAAGAAGAGCTCTGGGTCTGCGGTGTGACAAGGAAGAGATATATCTCCCGTTACATCGCCTAGCCCAATCTTCTCCCCGTCAGCCCATCCTGGAACTAACAGTTCACTAAAGAGAACAGCCATTGTTCTCGCCTCCTTACTTTCTACTCGGTTATCCATTTCCTTGCCTTGTGCTCCTTGCAACTTGTCTTTTACCTCGATCGAAAGATCTGGGTAAAAGAAAAGGACCGCTCATCCGATTGGATGGCGGTCCCTGGTGGGTCTCTTCGATTTATCGAATAGAACTCCAGGTTCCGCGCAGTCCATAGGCTGCAAAATTCTTGGTTGCCCAGAACTTGGCCGCTGTGGCATGAGCGTGATTTGTATATGTTGCTGGTGTGGCGAGGGCAGCCGAAATCACAGCGCGTTGTGCGCTGGTTTCGCGTTGTGTCATAGACACATCTGCCTCCTCTTGCCATTGAATCGCTGCCAATCTGGCAGTTGCACAAGGGTAGGGGGCGCAGCCTCTGCCGCGCAACCTAATTAAAGTTAATTAATTCTGAGTCGAAAGTAGGGGGCCGAGGAACTCGCTTGGCTCCCCCGTATAGCTTAGGTGAACCGTGCGCTTGGCCCGAGTGAGCCCCACGTAGAAAAGGCGGCGCTCCTCCTCTATATCGCTGGCATTTGCAATGGGTAGCGCGCCGTCACTGACCCCAACGAGGAAGACGTGGTCCCATTCCAGACCTTTAGCGGCGTGCAGAGTCGATAGGACAACTCCTGGGAGCGTCGGCGGGTTGTTCTGCTCGGCCCGATGTTCAAGTTCGCGCAGAAAAGCGCGCAGGTTGGGGGCTCCCGCCTCTTTCAATTGCTTGCCTAGCGTGATGAAGGCTCGCACATAGTCAGCGTTGCCAAATGGGCGCAACACAGATTCAAGATCATGGAACCAATCGTTCTCTTCGCTCGGCAGCACCGAAGCGCTTCGAATAACGCGCATCGCATCACGGACATCGGTCCGGTCAAAGAATCGCTCACTATTTTTTAATTGAGTCTCGATGCCAGCGTTCTTGAGAGCGGACTCGAAGGGATCAAGAGCTGTATTGGTGCGAGCCAAAATTGCGATATCAGAGTGAGTTTTTCCAAGCGCAGAAATTCTTTGAACGACAGCGTTGACCTCAGCGCTAGTTGAGTGGAATGAGGTGAGCTCCAATTTCTCGCCGCGCTCATTTACAGAGGTCAGCTCATGGTCGTGGTTACCACTTCCCTCTTTGAGAATGCGATTAGCAAGTTCAATAATCTCTGGAGTTGAGCGATAGCCACGAGTCAAACGCACAACAGGTGCTTGCGGATAGCGATGGGTAAATGCCAGCAGAAATTCTGATGTTGCTCCGGCGAAGGTGTAAATCGTCTGAGCGGCATCACCTACAACGCAGATGTCATTGCGATTGCCAAGCCATAGATTGAGCAAACGTTGTTGCAATGGCGAAACATCTTGATATTCATCAACGGTGAAATAACGATATTGATCACGGACTCTCTCGCGGACATCGCGATCTTCTTCCAGCATTCCAACGGTTAGAAGCAAGACATCTTCAAAATCAATGATCCGCTCTTGATGCTTAAGAGTTTCATAGGCTTGATAGACCTTGGCGACCTCCGCAAAGTTCTCCTTATCAGGGCGACCATTGGGAATACGCAGTGATCGACCTGCACCAAGTGCCTCTTCAACATAATCACTCGGCGCGGTCTGTAGAGATTTAGCCCATTCAATCTCCCCGCTAATTTCACGGAGGGTGGCGACTCCCGGAACGAGTGAGGTATCGCTACGCGCCATCGCATCGCCCAAGAAACTTCCCTTTGTTGTCAGCAATTTGGGAAAGCTGCCGCCAAATGAATATGGCCAGAAATACATGAGTTGCTTGAGGGCGGCAGAGTGAAATGTGCGTGCGGTCGCGTTGGGAACGCCCAAGGTGCGAAGCCGGGCTCGCATCTCGCCAGCAGCACGCGCGGTAAAAGTGAGGGCAAGCGTCTTGGTGGGGTCAGTTACTCCCGCTGCAACTGCGTAAGCGATTCGGTGGGTAATCACACGCGTTTTACCTGTACCTGCTCCTGCGATTATGCAGAGCGGGCCTCGAATAGTTGTTACAGCGACGCGTTGCTCTGGATCGAGCCCTTCCAAAATTGCATCAAGTTCCATGGTGCGCTCGTTAACGCCAAGTTTCGGCGCCAGGAAGTGGGGGGCGGTCTGCGCCATACCAAGCCTGAATCATGGCGCGGGCGACGCTTATGGAAGGTGGCAGGAGCAGAGTTCCCTCGGTAATTGCGGCGTATAAGTCATTACGGGTGAACCAGCGAATTTCTACGATCTCTTCCCCATCGGCCCGGGCATTCTCCGGATCTTGAATGGTCGCTTCGAATGCGATCATCAAAGATTGTGGGAAGGGCCATGGTTGTGAGCCCAGATAATGAATATCTGCAACGGCAACGCCCGCCTCTTCAAAGACCTCGCGGACGACGCATTGTTCAAATGATTCGCCTGCCTCCACAAATCCAGCAAAGGTGGAGAAGCGATGCTCCGGCCAGACTCCCTGTCGTCCTAAAAGGATCCGATCATCTTTATCTTTTACCAAAACGATTATTGCTGGATCAGTTCGCGGGTAGAGCTCGTGCTCAGTGGCGCAGCGGCGCACTGATCCACCGAGAGCTGGTGAAGTCGGCAGACCACATTGACCGCAGTAAGGGCTCTTGTGGTGCCAGAGCGCAACAGCTTGCCCGTGAACCGCAAGTCCAATCTCTAGATTGCTGAGTTCAGAACTTATTTCGCGCAGAGTCTTGTATTCCTCATCTGCTCCGATATTTGTCTCAGAACACCATAGGAAGAAAAAATCCCCCTCGCGCTCGCCCAGAAAAATTCTCTCCCCCACACCGCTGATCTGATCTGCTTTAAGCAGTGCCAAGCCGGTTCCACGCGTGAAGAATTCGCTTCCATTAAAGTGAATTATCGAAGCGCTCTGCCAGGCGGATTCAAGGGCTGAGGCATCGCTTCGAATATGCGCGGCGCGATCAACCGTGGAGCGTGAAAGAGGTAAATTTAAAATTTCCATCAGGAGGCGACCCTACTAGCCTGAGCCAATGAAGGTCATCTCATGGAATATCTTTAACGGGCAGGCTGCCAACCCGATGCTGCCCGTGCCGCCGCTGGAGCAATCGATCCGGGATGCCATTGCAAGCGTTGAGGCCGACGTTCTTGCCGTACAAGAAGTTGATGAGAAGCAACCTCGATCTGGTTCTGTCCACCAGATGGAGATTGTCGCCGAGGCTATGGGTGCTCCCTATTGGGGCTACGCGCGCGCTGTAATCGGAACTCCGGGATTTGGATGGCGTAAACCCACTGAGGCGGAGAAAATCATTCACTCTGACTCTGATCAGCCTGGTTACGGAATTGGACTTGCCTCGCGGATACCCGTGAAGGCTTGGCATCGAATGGATCTACCGGCTTCTTGGTTTGGCATGGCCCTTGCCTACCCCACCGATAAAGGCTTTCGCTTGAAATACGCCAAAGATGAACCACGTGTAGCAATCATTGCGGAACTTGAAAATGGCTTCACGATTGCGGCCACACATCTATCGTTCGTTCCCTTTTGGAACTTCTATCAACTCCGCAAATTGATGCGCTTTATGAAGAAGCTACCTGGCGAACATCTGATCATTGGCGATATCAACTTGCCGTGGGATATTCCGCGCCGTTACACCTCATGGCAATCATTGGTGAGCAAGAAAACTTTTCCAGCATATAAACCCTCACTGCAATTTGATTACATCTTGTCAAAGAGAAAATTGCGCGCCACTGAAATATCAATTCCGCTATCGCCGATGAGCGATCACCTACCGATAGGCGTGGAAATTTCTCTAGAGTAGTTCAACGGAATTAATGATCGCTGCGATCTCATCTTCGGTAGAAAGGCTTTCGCGGTAGATAGTCTGCTGATCAGCCACGTAATGGAATGCCGCTTTTATGTTCTCGATTGGAATATTGTGCAACTTCGAATAAGCCAATCGATACATCACTAACTGGATTGTGGCACTTTCCAGTTGGTCGCCCTCTTTCATGCGACCAGTCTTCCAATCGACAACGGTATAGATCTCTCCATCTCTGTAAACGGCATCGATGCGGCCGCGAATAACAATCCCAGCAATAACAGTTTCAAAACCGCTCTCGATCTCGATAGGGGTTCGGTGAGCCCACTCACTCGCCAGCCACTTGTTCTGCAACTCCTCAAGTGCGACATCGGTTTTGAGACCAGGTTCTAAATCCTCATCGTCAAAGAGGGTCTGGAGTTCAAACTGACGCTCCACCCAGGTGTGGAATTGAGTTCCACGTGCCGCACTTGTATCAAGGTGGCGCGGCATAGGCCGGCGAATAGAGAGCGCTAATTGCTCTGGATCTTCCCGCAAGGCAACGAGAGTAGAGACAGAGAGCCGCTGCGGTAGATAAATAGGCTCGATCTCTTGACCTCGCTGGGCTTCGGCGATGAGAGCCTTGGCATCAACGAGATACTGCGCCTTTTCAGTATCAGTTTGGCGTGCTAACTCGGCCTCTATATCCAAAGCAGATGCGCCTTCGACAATCTGTGCAGAGTGTTGAATAGCAGCTGCCCTAGCACTGGGGGCGGGCCATGTTGTTGAGATCTCCTCTGCAAGAGCCGGATTCTCTTCAGGTAGATCTGCTCGATGCACAATCCCCTCAGCATGGTTCTCTTCTAAGAAGGTATGCAGCAGTGAGAAGAGTTCGGATTCACCACGCGCGCTCTTGCCTTCGCGGAACCACGATGCGGTTCCGAGCAGATGAGTTTTAGCCCGCGTAAATGCCACATACCCAAGCCGCAACTCCTCCAAGCGACGACGCTCCTTTTGAACATCTTCGAATGCAACCATCGCACTACTCACCGCGCTAGCTTTTAAAGCATCATCACCGGTAGGGAATTCGAAATCCTTAAATTGGTTACGATCTTGGCGAAGTTCTATTGGCAGCGAACCTGAGTACTTGATCCAAGAATCAGATCTACCTGAGGTGTTTGGAAAAACACCTTGAACTAATCCGGGCACTGCAACAACGTCCCACTCCGCACCTTTGGCTGCGTGGATAGTGAGAATTTGTACTGCGGTGTTGCTCGCGGTAACCGATACCGGCTTTAATCCGCCCTCTCTCACTTCAGCGGTCTCTAGCCAGTGCAGAAATGCGGAAATGGTGCCGCCAGTACGAGCGAAGGTCGCGGCTTCATCTAAGAATTTATCGAGATGGCGCCTGCCAGATTGCCAACCGTCGCGGACTAAGGTTTCCACATCAAGACCAAGAAAGCGTTCAACTTCTTGAATTTGATCTGTAATAGATCCCGTCATTATTCGGCGCAGGATCTGCAAATCGGTAGAGAACTCAAGCAACCGCTCAAAACCCACCGATGAGAATTCATTGCGAGGCGCCTCGCTAATCAGCTCGAGAGCCTCGATGATTGAACCGATCGCAAAATCGTTGGATTCAAGGTTCTCTTCAATTCCGGATTCAAGAATCTGTTCCAAGCGATCACTCTGCTGCATATTGGATCTGCGCGCAATTGTTCGCGAATACGAACCGAGCGCCGCTAAATCCTTAGGGCCAAGGGCCAGACGTGGACCGACTAACAATCGCGCCAGAGCGGTACCCGCATCGGGGAAGGTCAACAAGCGAAGAACTGCGATTATGTCTGCGATCTCGGGAATATGAATTAAACCGCTAAGACCGATAACCTCAACGGGAACGTTCTTCTCACGCAGAGCGCTCTCAATAAGCGGTATGTAACTCTTAACTCGCACAAGTACCGCAAAAGTGGAGCGATCCTCAACGCTCTGCGCGATTCGAGAAGGGTTGTGCCAAAGCTCTGCAAAGTAATCGGCAATTGCAGCCGCCTCATCGGCTGGAGTTACATAGAGTCCGCAGGAGAGTTGCCCTGTGCCGGCCCCAGGACGAGGTTGCAATACCTTGACTTGAGGATGCGAAGTAGCAACGGCACCAATATGACTTACAACTCGGTTGGCAAAATCCAAGATCCGAGTCTCATTGCGCCAGGTAGTTAAGAGATCAAACTCTAAGCAGTTGCGGAAATTCTGTACTGGATCGCCAAACTTCTCTTTGAATGTTCCCATTGTTTCGGCGCTTGCCCCGCGCCACCCATAGATCGCCTGATTGGGATCCCCCACTGCGCTTACGCAATGTTGTTCGTGCCCATGACCATTGCCGAAAAGTGAAGACAAGAACCTCACCTGTGATTCAGAGGTATCTTGATACTCATCCAAAATAACTACCTTGTATTTGGCGCGTTCGATCTCAGAAATTTCAGGAAGCGCCTCTGCGAGTTTTGCTGCGTATGACATCTGGTCATTAAAGGTGAGTTGACCGTTTTCGAACCTAGTCTGATCTACTCGCTCCACCATGGGCAGGATTGATAACCGTTCATTAACAATTTCCAGAGCGGTACGAACCATCTCGTTACCTGGCTTAGGAACTGCTTCCAATCGAGCGCGGAATTTCTCGGTGTACTCACGAACATCAGCGATGCTCGCCTTGTGTTCACCGATCTCACCAGAGAGTGACATGACAGCGTCGACAATGAAGTCAGGTTTGTGTCGCGAAATGCTGTACTCAACCTCATCAAAACTATTGACGATGGTGTCGGTCAATTGCCATGCAGCTGCTTCTCCGAGCGGTTCGCCATCTGTATCGATGCCCATGCGAATGCCATGTTCGCTCAACGTTCGACCCGCGTAGGAGTGGTAGGTGGCAACATCTACTGAAATATCGAGCGGGAGATCTCCGGTTTGTTTAAACCAATCGGGCCGGGCGCGGCGCAGTTGTGAGAGCCTCTCGCGAACACGGCGACTCAACTCCCCGGCTGCTTTGCGGGTAAAGGTAAGTCCCAAGATCTCTTGCGGGGTGACAACCCCATTGACCACCAACCAGAGCACCCGTTGAGTCATAGTCTCGGTCTTGCCAGAGCCGGCGCCAGCAACAATAACTGAGGGCCCAAAGTGCCTGGATTCAATGATTCGCCGCTGTTCCTCAGTCGGACGCTTGATGGAGCCATCGGGAGCAACTAGCGCCTCAGCGATTTGTAGAGCAGTACGCTCATTATCAAGATGAATCACTCCGGCAATAATTGTGGCGCTCATGGCTCGATCACGCTCCTGCCTTCAGATTGAAGCGGGCAGAGAGCTCTCACTTGGCAGGTAGAGCAGCGATCGTTGATTACTGCCTTAAAGGTAGCCGCAGTCATCTCTTCCGCGGTTTGACGCAACTCCGCCTCAACCGCAACCGGATCGATCGGCGATTGATTAATGGTGGCAATCTCAATGGTCTTCTTCTTGAGATAGAGCATGCCGGCGCCAGACACGGATGCATCGTCGGGAAGATCGGTAAATCCACCTGCGAGCAGACCTAACTGATAGGCAGAGAGTTGTTTGTTCTCTTCAATCTCACTTTTAGAGGTGACGGGTGTACCGGTCTTGAGATCAACAATGAAGTACTCGCCACTTTCAATGTCGCGCTCCAGACGATCTACAGATCCGCGAAGCACCGCTCTTCCAAAGGCAACTTCAAAATCTTTTTCGACAGCCACAAGTTCGCGTCGCTTGCGATTTGAACTATCCCACTCGAAGAATCGCTCCAGCATACGAAGCGCCTCTTTAAGTTGCTCTTCTTTAAACCAACCAATATTTTGATTGACCACAGGCCAGGCTTCAGTGAGTTGAACTTTGACTTCTTCAAAGGTCAGATCTGGATTCGCAAATACCTGTGCAGCAAGGAAGTGAATCGAAACTCCTAGTAACTGTGCCTCCGAATCTGCATCCTTGGCGCCAGAGCGCTCCAGAAACCATTTGAGTCCGCAATCACTAAAAGATGAGAGTGAACTTGGCGAGATGTGTACTTGCTCATCTGGTGCTGCCACCGGCTCATCGCTGCTAAGAGGCAGATTTCCCATCCAGGTTGAAGGATCGGCGCTCATTACTCCAGATTGACTTAATGTGCGCAGGATCTGTGCGTTATAACGTGCACTCTCTTCATCCTTAGGGGCTAATAGTTCGCGGCGAAGTGAAGCCACCAGCGCCTGGGTTGTGATCTGGCGATTAAGTGGGGTGAAATATTTATCGCTACTTCCTCCACGAATCGCCTCGAAGAGCTCTTCGAAATATCGCGAAGGTTCTGAGTCCTCTTCCGCAAAGGCGGTAATAAGCAATTTCTTCTTAGCGCGGGAGAGCGCGACGTAAAGTAAGCGTCGCTCATCTTCTGCCAAGCCAGCCGCCGCTGAGGCAGAGATCTCGGAGCGATTGGTAAGCCCGCTTCGAAAGGCCTCCACTAGCCGCTCGCTTCCAAGAAGTGATCCGCGCGCTTTGAGATTTGGCCAGATCCCATCTTGAAGCCCCGTTACAACGACAAATTCCCACTCCAACCCCTTGGCGGAGTGCGCGGTGGTAATGGTTACTACCTCTTCGCGTTGGGCGGTAGAGGTAATCACATCGCTCTGGATCCGCTCGTTCATAAGTTGGGTAATAAAAAGCGAAGGATCGGCGCCGATGTTACGTTCGCTAAAGCGCTGTGCGGATTCGAAGAGTTGCATCATGGCATCGAGATCGCGATCCGCCTGCGCCCCTCGAAATCCGCCATAGAGGGCTCTTTCGCGCCAAACATAAGAAAGTTTGCTTCCCTCGTAATTAACCGCTGACTGCCAGATGGCCCAGAGTAAGTCAGCAATATCAGATGAGCGTGTTAATGCTTGGCGACCTACTTTGATTAAATCATTGATGCGCTTGAGTGGAGCGATCTGTTCCCAAGGAAGGGGCGCAGTCGGTTCGGTAAGCGCGTCGATCATCATCTCGGTGGTGGAACGAAGTTCGGTCCGCACTTTTGCAAAGGCAAGACGAATCTGTCGCAGTTCTAGAGAATCAGACCCACCGAATTCAGAGAGAAGTAATTCTTCAAGCGCTGGCCAATCAGAAGTGCTCAAAGGATCTGTGCGAAGTGAAATTTCTGCAATAAGAAGAATAGGTCTTATAGCGGGATTATCTGCCAAGGCGATCGAGCTGGCGTCGACAGCGGTTGGAATCCCCGATTGCGCAAAGGCACGTTGCAATGCGCTGACATCGGCGCCAGGGCTACGCAGAATCACTGCCATCTTGGACCATGGCAGGCCCTGTTGTAGATGCGCAGCACGTAGCTCATTCGCAATGTACTGCGCTGATTCACTGCGGGAGCGCAATTTTGCAATGTTAATAATTTGTGGATCTGGTGTTAAGAGGTTACCCACCTGGGCATCGGCGCGTGATCGTGTGGGTGAGTTCTGGCGGAAAGAATGTGCCACCATAGAAGTTAAATCAAAAATTGCGGGATGGGATCTGAAGTTTTCTCTGAGCACGACTGATTGATCGGCAAAAGTTTCTACGGCAGCGATGAGGCCATCTGGATCTGCTCCCCTAAATCGACCAATCGCAGAATCTGGATCCGCGTAGATCACTAAATCTTTGGGTGCGAGTAGTTGCAATAATTTTCTTTGGGCGTGATCGCTCTCCTGAAATTCATCGACAATCATTGTCTGAAAACGTTTGCGGAAAAACTGCAGCCGCGTCGGATCGCTCTCGAGAAGAGCAATCGCCTCCACGATGATCGCACTGGGATCGATTCGGACTAGTCGCTCCCCCACCGTCGCGCTCTGTAATTCGTTTGCCCCAAAGTACGAAGCCCAGAAATGAGCGGCTCCATCCCAATACTTTTCATTGAGTTTGCTGCCCCACGCCCGAAGATCTGCGGCAGTCAACCCCAACTCAGTAGCGCGCAAAATCAGATCGCGAATCTCGCGGACAAATCCCCGAGTGCCTATCGCCTGTGACAACTCTGGATGCCACGGAATCTGTACATGTTCGCTCTGCAACATCTGCGCGATGGCAGCATCTTGCTCCGCGCCGGAGACTAGAACGTAACGGGTATTTTCTGCCGCTAGCTTCTCATTGAGAATTGAAAATGCCAGAGCGTGAAAGGTGCGAGCTAAGGGTTCAAATGAGGTCGAGCCAGCGCGTAAGGCGATCGCATCGCGTAGCTCTGAGGCCCGCTCCCGACCATAGGTCAGGATCAAGATCGAATTGGGGTCGACTCCGCTCTGAACTCGAGCAATAACTGATTGGATAAGAGTGGCGGTCTTTCCTGTGCCTGGTCCCCCATAAACGACCAACGGAGTGTCGCGGTGAGCAATAACCTGACTTTGGGCTGCGGAAAAAGTAAAGGTTGGCTCCGGCGTGATCCGCCGAACCAACCTCAACTTCTTCGAAACCTTGGTCATGACGCTATCTAACCCTTTTGGGGTGACATCACCATGAATTTACGGCTAGATACCCAGCCGAGTCTGCCTATTCGGCGTTCTGGTTAACCTTCTTGCTACGTCCCACGTTACGAGCTCTCTCATTTTGATCGAGGATCGTCTTGCGGATACGAACGTGCTTCGGAGTTACCTCGATGCACTCATCTTCGCGACAGAACTCCAACGCTTGTTCGAGGTTAAGCAGGCGAGGAGGAACAATGCGGTTGGCATCATCAGCACCAGAGGAGCGCATGTTGGTGAGCTTCTTCTCGCGAACAATGTTGACATCCATATCTTCGGTACGTGAATTCTCACCGACGATCATGCCTTCGTAGACCTCGGTTCCAACTTCAAGGAAGATGATTCCGCGTTCTTGGATTCCATCAACCGCATAAGCGGTAACGACTCCACGGCGATCGGCTACCAGCGATCCGCTTAGGCGAGTACGGATCTCTCCGTGCCAATTTTCATATCCATCAAAGACATGGTGGATAAGTCCGGTTCCACGGGTCTCCGTCAGGAACTCAGTTCTAAATCCGATCAGTCCACGAGAAGGAACGCGGTAATCCATACGGATCCAGCCAGTTCCATGGTTAACCATCTGCTCCATGCGACCTTTGCGAAGTGCCATGAGTTGAGTAACAACTCCGAGGAACTCCTCTGGGATATCAACAGTCAGACGCTCCATTGGCTCTTGCAATTTACCGTTGACGGTCTTTACAACTACCTGTGGTTTTCCAACTGTAAGTTCGAAACCTTCACGGCGCATAATTTCTACGAGAACTGCGAGTTGAAGTTCACCGCGACCTTGAACTTCCCAGGTATCTGGACGATCTGTGTTGAGTACGCGAAGTGAGACGTTACCAATCAGCTCTGCATCAAGACGGTTCTTCACCTGACGCGCGGTAAGAAGTTTTCCTTCTTGTCCGGCGAGCGGAGATGTATTGATACCGATCGTCATAGAAATAGATGGCTCATCAACAATAATCAAAGGAAGCGCATGTGGCTTCTCAAGATCTGCCAGAGTCTCACCCAATGTAATTGTTGGAATACCGGCGATAGCGACGATATCTCCAGGACCAGCCTCAAGTGCAGGTACGCGCTCCAAACCATCGGTAATCAAGAGCTCAGAGATTTTTACTCTCTCGCTCGTTCCATCGGTCTTGAGCCACATGACGTTCTCGCCCTTTTTAATAACACCTTCGCGAATACGACAGAGCGCAAGGCGACCAAGGTATGGAGAGGAGTCAAGGTTTGTTACGTGGGCCTGTAACGGTGCATCCTCGTGATAGACCGGAGCTGGAATCGTCTTGAAGATAACTTCAAAGAGCGAATCCAAGTTTGGTTGATCTGGCATCGCGCCATTTTCTGGGCGATTGAGCGATGAACGACCAGCCTTTGCCGATGCATAAACAATCGGAAATTCAATCTGCTCTTCATTCGCATCAAGGTCTAAGAAGAGACCGTATGCCTCATCGACAACCTCGGCGATACGTGAATCGGGGCGATCCACCTTATTAATCAAGAGGATTACCGGAAGGTTCTTCTCAAGCGCTTTACGCAATACGAAACGTGTCTGAGGCAGAGGACCTTCAGATGCATCGACGAGCAAGATAACGCCATCGACCATTTCAAGTCCGCGCTCAACTTCGCCACCGAAGTCGGCGTGGCCCGGGGTATCAATAATGTTGATGGTCTGTGCACCGCGACGAATCGAGGTGTTCTTCGCAAGAATGGTGATTCCCTTTTCACGCTCTAGATCCATGGAATCCATAACGCGATCGCGGTTCTCGCCCTCTTTTTGGTGCTCAGAGAATGCGCCAGATTGGGTCAGCATCGCATCGACCAGAGTGGTCTTGCCATGGTCAACGTGGGCGATGATTGCGACGTTACGCAGATCTTCGCGCTTCTTGAGTTCACCAGTGATGAACGGACTCTTCTCGTACTTTAGTTTGGTTGTCATACGTTAAACCTAAATTCCACTACATCGCCGTCAGCCATTACGTACTCTTTGCCTTCCATGCGGACTTTGCCGCGAGCACGGGCCTCTGTCATTGAACCTGCTTCTATCAAATCATCAAATGCCACTATTTCGGCTTTGATGAAACCTTTTTGGAAATCGGTGTGAATCACACCGGCCGCAATTGGTGCTGTATCGCCTTTATGAATTGTCCACGCGCGTGTCTCTTTAGGACCGGCGGTGAGATATGTCTGCAGACCAAGAGTTTCAAAACCAACGCCTGCAAGTGTTGCTAGGCCCGGCTCTTCCATTCCGATCTCTTGTAAAAATTCGAGTAAATCTTCCTCATCAAGTTCTGCGAGCTCTGCCTCGGTCTTAGCATCGAGGAAGATCGCACTTGCAGGTGCAACAAGTGCTTGCAGATTTTTGCGCAGCTCTTGATCACCCAACTCGGCGGCATCAACATTGAATACATAGAGAAATGGTTTGGTCGTCATCAATTGAAGTTCGGCGATTGCAGCAAGGTCTACCTTCGAACCGAAGAGCAACTTACCTTCATTTAAAATCGCTTGCGCTTCTTTAACCGCTTCGATAGTTGCGGCCTTCTCCTTATGAATGCGCGCCTCTTTTTCCAAACGTGGCAGCGCCTTCTCAATCGTCTGTAAATCCGCGAGCGCCAGTTCGGTATTGATGACTTCGATATCAGAAGCTGGATCTAAGAAATCTGCGGTGCGCTCACCTTCGCGAGTGACGTTCTCATCTTTAAAGACTCGGATGACTTGGCAGATGGCATCGGTCTCGCGGATATTGGCGAGGAACTTGTTGCCGAGGCCAGCGCCTTCTGAGGCGCCTTTCACGATTCCGGCGATATCAACAAATGAGACGGCGGCAGGCAGGATCTTCTCTGAGCCGAAGATCTGGGCCAGCTTGGCCAGACGAGGATCGGGAACTCCTACGACTCCGACATTGGGCTCGATGGTGGCGAAGGGGTAGTTAGCCGCCAAGACATTGTTCTTGGTCAGGGCATTAAAAAGGGTCGACTTTCCCACATTGGGCAGTCCGACAATTCCGATAGATAGGCTCACGAGGAGGCTAGCCTACGGGGGTTTGTCGGTCCTTCCTGCCACGATACGGCTATGAGCAATAGCGCAACGGTAATTGTGGCCCTGGTGGTCGGGCTTTTCATCGGAATTGGGCTGGGAACCCTCCTGGCACGGGCTAAAAACCGCCCGGTAGATACCTCTGCTGAACGGGCCGCTGAGCAGGCAGCCCTGGCTGCTGAACTCGCCGCCTCCCGCTCACTGGTGGCTGAGTACAAGGCTCAGATCGAGGCCGAACGAAGCAAATCCGATGCCACCATAAAACTCAACGCCGAACTCGAAGCGATGAAGACTCGCGTCGAAGACCTGAGCCGGATTTCTCAAGATGCTGATCGTCGCCGCGTAGGAGCTGAGGCCGAGATCAAGACACAGATCACGCAGATGGCATCTCACAATGAAAACTTGGTCAATCAAACTCGGGCCATTGCGGGTGCGCTCGCTAGTTCCCAGACCCGCGGAAAATTCGGCGAGGCTGCACTTGAGCAGTTACTCGAAGGCGCCGGCCTTATCGAGGGAGAACATTTCACTCGCCAGCGCGCAGCAGAGCGCAGCGAATCATCTGGCGCGATTCCAGATATCACCATCAATATGCCTGGCGGATCAGTTCTCTACATCGACTCTAAATTTCCCTTTGAACGTTTCTACGAGGCTTTTGAGACCGAAGATCCAGAGCTCCGTAAAGAGTCACTCGCTGCTCACACCAAAGATCTCTTAAAACATATTGAGGCGCTTTCCAAGCGTAAGTATGCAGAGCGCGGTGCCTCCCCTGACTTCGTGATTCTTTATGCACCTGTTGATTCAATCTTTAACGAGGCGTTGCGATCTGATCCCAAGATTTTGGATAAGGCCTTTGCACTTAACGTCACCATCGCAACTCCTACTTCGATGATGGCGCTCCTTCGCACGGTTGGTTATCTCTTTAGTCGCAATCGCGTTGCCACAAATGCCGCGGAGATCCAGGAACTCGCTGCAAAGTTCCTCAAAGATGTCTCCTCTCTCCACGAAAAAATCATCACCGTTGGTGATCGCCTCAAGAGCACCCTCACTGCATATAACGCGCTCATCCCTACCGCAGAGCGAACCGTCTTGTCAGCCGCAAAGAAGATGCGCACCTTAGATGTCCCTGGTAAACCGCTCAAAGCGATCCCCGAACTCGATTCAAATGTAAGGCAATTAAGCGCCAAATTAGCGCCGAGCGATGATGACTACATCGAGGTCGACGAGGTGGAGTTGGCTCTGGAACTAGAGGATAATGAGTGATATGAGTAACGATCTGCGCACACTTCCAAAGCCAATCAAGGGAGCCGGACTAACTAATCCCGGGATCGTCATCTTGCAGTTCTTGGTAATTCTGCTATTCGAGACGATTGAGTATTCGATCGGCAAGGTAGGCATTATCACTGGTCTCGCCATCATCGTTGCGATTGCTGGTGGCTTCTACTTAGGTCGCCCGGGCACCAGTTTTACGGCAGTTGTTAATCCACCGATCGTATTTTTCTTCTGCACTATTGTTTTGATCGCCACAATTGGTGGTGCAGGAGTGCACGTTGCAAAATTCGGATTGGATTTAGTTACCACTCTTGGTGGCGCGGCTCCCTACCTAGTAGTTGGATCTGCAGTTGGGTGGGGCTATCACCTCTGGAGCAATCGCAAGCCGAAAACAATTTCTGAAGATTCTGACTCCAAAGAATCTGAGGAAGAACTCAGTTAAAGAGTTTTACTTACCTGCGGCCTTGAGATCTTTACGTAGCTCTGGCGGAATCGCAAAGAGTAGATGTTCCTCTGTCGCAGTTACGGTCTCTACCTCACTAAATCCGCGTTCGGCGAGCCACGCCAATAAGTCCTTCACCAGAATCTCTGGAACTGAGGCGCCGCTACTCACTCCTACAGTCTCCACACCCTCAAGCCACTCCTCTTTTGCCTCCGCGGCGTAATCAATCAAGTAGGCAGCCTTAGCGCCATACTCTCTGGAGACTTCAACGAGTCGAACTGAGTTGGAAGAGTTAACAGAACCAACTACTAAGACAAGATCAGATCGCGGGGCGATCTCCTTGATGGCTACTTGCCGATTCTGAGTCGCGTAGCAGATGTCATCACTTGGCGGATCTTGCAGTTGCGGGAAGCGCTCTTTTAGTTGGCGAACCGTGCTGATAGTTTCATCGACGCTCAAAGTTGTCTGCGACAACCAGATTAACTTCTTACCTTCGCGCAGGTGAATACCCTCTACATCATCAATCGTGTCGATTACATAGACATTGTCCGGTGCTTCGCCCGATGTTCCTTCAACTTCCTCATGGCCATGGTGACCGATCAAGAGAATGTCGTAATCCTCGCTGGCAAAGCGCTTAACCTCGTGATGTACCTTGGTGACAAGTGGACAGGTTGCATCGATCGTCTTGAGGTTACGAGCCGCGGCGGCTTGGTGAACCGCAGGAGAGACGCCGTGCGCGGAGAAAATTACGAGCGCGCCTTCAGGAACCTGATCTGTCTCGGAGACGAAGATCGCCCCGCGTGCCTCAAGGGTTGAGACCACATGCTTGTTATGAACGATCTCTTTGCGCACATAGACCGGCGCACCATAGAGATCAAGCGCCTTTTCAACGGTGATTACCGCTCGATCTACGCCTGCGCAGTACCCGCGTGGCGCAGCTAACAAGACCTTCTTCGTCATGCCCGAATCGTATCTAAAAGTATGATTACAGGTATGCCTGAGTTTAATTACGAGGATTTATTGCCAATCGGCCCCGATGAGACCGAATATCGCTTAGTCACAACCAAGGGTGTCTCTACCTTCACGGCGCAAGGCATGGAATTTTTGCAGGTCTCCCCCGAAGCCATCACAACCCTCACCTCTGAGGCTATCCACGATATTTCGCACTATCTTCGCAGTGCACACTTGCAACAACTCAAGAACATTCTCGACGATGCTGAGGCTTCCGCAAATGATCGCTTCGTCGCCCTAGATTTATTGAAGAATGCCAACATTGCAGCGGGCGGTGTACTGCCGATGTGTCAGGACACAGGTACTGCGATCGTGATGGGGAAAAAAGGTCAACACACTCTCACCACCGAAAAAGATGAGATCTCAATCTCTCGTGGTGTTTATGATGCTTACACAAAACTTAATCTTCGCTACTCGCAGATGGCACCGGTTACAACGTGGGAAGAGAAGAACACGGGTAACAACCTGCCTGCTCAAGTGGAAATTTATTCTGATTCTGATCATCCAAACGAGTACAACTTCTTGTTCATCGCCAAAGGTGGCGGGAGCGCAAATAAGTCGTTCTTGTATCAAGAGACCAAGGCAGTACTTAATCCAAAGTCATTTATGAATTGGCTTGATGAGAAGTTGCGCTCCATCGGAACAGCAGCATGTCCTCCATATCACCTGGCAATTGTCATTGGTGGAACCAGCGCTGAGCACACGGTTAAGACAGCAAAGCTCGCCAGCACCAAATACCTTGACTCACTTCCATTGGCCGGCGATGCCAAGACCGGGCACGCATTTAGAGATATTGAATTAGAGGAGAAAGTTCTAGAACTCACTCGCACCCTTGGTATCGGTGCGCAATTTGGTGGCAAATATTTCTGCCACGATGTTCGAGTAGTGCGTTTGCCTCGTCACGGTGCATCGCTACCGATTGCGATTGCCGTCTCATGTTCTGCAGATCGCCAAGCCAAGGGCAAGATCACCAAAGATGGCGTCTTCCTAGAAAAATTAGAGCGCGAGCCGGCTCATTTCTTACCTGAGACAACAGATGAACATTTAGGTGGGGATGCGGTCGCAGTGGATCTCAACCAGCCAATGAGCGATGTACTTAATACGCTTTCGCAGTATCCGATAAAGACTCGACTCTCATTGAATGGAACGTTGATCGTGGCGCGCGATATTGCCCACGCCAAGCTCAAGGAGTTGTTGGATTCAGGTCAGCCACTACCCCAATACTTTAAGGATCATGCGGTCTATTACGCAGGACCTGCGAAGACACCAGAGGGATATGCCTCCGGTTCGTTCGGACCGACTACTGCGGGTCGCATGGACTCTTATGTTGAACAGTTCCAATCTGCCGGTGGGTCGATGATCATGCTCGCTAAGGGCAATCGTTCCAAGCAAGTTACCGACGCCTGCAAGAAGCACGGTGGTTTCTATCTTGGTTCGATAGGTGGACCCGCTGCGCGTTTAGCGCTTGATTGCATCCGCAAGGTTGAAGTTCTTGATTACGCAGAATTGGGAATGGAGGCGGTTTGGAAGATCGAGGTCGAAAACTTCCCTGCCTTTATCGTTGTCGATGACAAAGGTAATGATTTCTTCGCAGAGACTCTGCGGCCTTTAACGATCGGCTCTAAGCCCGCTAAATAACCCGCTAATTGGCAGAGTTGGCCTCGTTGGCAGCATCAAGAATTTCGCGATAAATCTGCAGATGGCCACTGTGCCTGGCAAGTTCGTCGATCATATGTAAATAGACCCAACGCAAGCTCGGTTGCTTGTTATCACGTGGCCTAGCGTGCGCCGCTAGATCATCGAGAGATCGATCTTTAACAATACGACGCGAGTTCTCGCACGCTTCATTAAAACCAGCGATGAGCGATTCAACGGTGTCCTCTTCGCGAATCTTGAACTCCCCATCACGATCCTCTTCACTCGATCGTGAATCGGTGTATGGGATTCCAGCGAAGCGATCTTGAAACCACCAATATTGGACTTCGGTCAAATGGCGCAGAACTCCCAGAAGCGAGGTGGCGCTAGGACCAAGTCGCTTAACGCCATCTTCCTTACTTATCCCCTCAATGGATTGAATAACCATCTCGCGGGCGAATTCCAGATGCGCATCAAGCAATTCACGTTCAGTGCCGATACTTTGAGGGTAACTGATCTCTGCCATGCAAGAAGGCTACTCATTCACTCTGACAGAACTCAATGAATTTAAAGGTGGCAATCACGTTTACTAGAGGTGCCTGGTTTGACCTCAAGCGACCAATGAAATCAATAAAAGCAACGATTAACTGCCGGAACAATTCGTAAAGGTTATTACGAGAAGTTCACCTAGCGAGAGGCTTCGGGATTTTTATACGTTCTAGTTTCCGTTGACGGAGGAAGATCCAGAACTTTCGTTGTCGCTAATTGTGGTCTTCTGAATTTGAATCAAGAACTCCACGTTGGACTTGGTGCCCTTCATCTTGTCGAGAAGAAGCTCAAGAGCCTGTTGCGATTCGAGCGCGTGAAGCACGCGACGCAAGCGCCAGACGATGTTCAACTCTTCCTTGCCCATCAAGATCTCTTCTTTACGAGTTCCGGATGCATCGACATCTACCGCTGGGAAGATGCGCTTATCTGCAAAGCGACGATCGAGTTTGAGCTCCATATTTCCGGTGCCCTTGAACTCTTCGAAGATAACTTCATCCATCTTGGAACCTGTCTCAACGAGAGCGGTCGCCAGAATTGTGAGTGATCCGCCGTTCTCAATATTGCGGGCTGCACCGAAGAATTTCTTTGGAGGATAAAGCGCTGCAGAATCGACACCGCCGGAAAGGATTCGACCTGAGGCAGGTGCTGCGATGTTGTATGCGCGACCCAATCGGGTGATCGAGTCGAGAAGTACTACTACGTCGTGACCCATTTCCACGAGGCGCTTGGCCCGCTCGATAGCGAGTTCAGCGACACTGGTGTGATCGTCAGCAGGGCGATCAAAGGTGGAAGCAATAACTTCACCCTTAACGCTGCGCTGCATATCCGTCACTTCTTCTGGACGCTCATCGACGAGAACGACCATGAGGTGAACCTCAGGATTGTTTGTAGTAATTGCATTAGCAATTGCCTGTAAGACCATGGTCTTACCAGCCTTAGGTGGTGAGACGATCAAGCCACGTTGGCCCTTACCGATAGGTGCAACCAGATCAATTACGCGGGTGGTCAAGATGTTGGGCTCGGTCTCAAGGCGCAAGCGCTCTTGTGGGTAGAGAGGAACGAGCTTGGCGAAATCAACGCGATCGCGCGCCGCCTCTGGCTCTAGCCCGTTGACTGTGTCTAGACGGACAAGGGCATTGAACTTCTCTTTGCGCTCACCCTCTCGTGGTTGGCGGACTTGGCCGGTAATGACATCGCCCTTGCGCAATCCGTAGCGACGGATCTGTTGCAAGGATACGTAGACATCATTTGGTCCAGCGAGATATCCCTGTGTGCGAATAAATGCGTAAGAGTCGAGGATGTCTAGCAGCCCTCCGACAGGTACCAATACATCGTCTTCTGAAAGTTGAATTTCACGCTCTTGACGCTCGTTGCGATCGCGGAATCTATTGCGGTCGTTGCGATCGCGACGATTGCCACGATCATTGCGATCGTTGCGGTTTCCACGGTCGTTGTTATTACCGTTGCGCTCGTTGAAGTCACGACGTTGCGATTCAGAGCTCTCGCTTCCTGCGCCTGATTCTTGCTCAGGTGCATCGGACTCATCTGAGTCATCGCTCTCATCGCCTTCATCGGAGTTCTTAGGCGCTGAATTCTTTGGGGTCTTGTTCTTTTTGTTGCGTGCCTCTTGTCGCTCTAGGCGACGGGCTTCGCGTTCGGCCTTAGCCGCTTCCCGATTGGCTGCCTGCAGGTCTGCGATCGATTGAATCAGATCGGCCTTGCTCATCTTGGTGGCGCCTTCAATGCCTAGTTGGCCAGCAACTTTCTTGAGTTCTGGCAGAAGCATTGCGGAAAGTTCGCCGGCAGCTTTTGCTGGGCGCTCTTTAGTTGTTGTTTCGCTCATTAGTGTTATTGAGTTCCGTTTTCTGTTGTTTTACTTATCTTTACGCAGCACTCCCGTGTGGAGTCCTTGTTGATCAACCTCAAGCAAATCAAGGAAGTTCAGAGATAAGATTTTTTGCGAATTATTTATTTTCGCTTATCGGATAATGTCCGCCGAACTTGCGCGGCCTTTTTCGATAGCCCAAAAGTATCACAGCCAAGCGCGTTACCAAACTTGAAAAGGCGCAAGATGAGGATCTGAGGCGCTTTTAGAGGTATTTACTGGACTCCTGAGCGTGAAATGGCCAGTTCAGTGGCCACGAACCTGGCACCGGATTTCTCCTTAATAGCTGCGCTTTCGCCTTCGCCACCAGTATGGAGGACCAAGACTGAGGGACCCGCACCAGAAATTGTCGCGGCATGGCCAGCAGCGCGGAGGGTGTCGACCAGCTCCATAGAGTGTGGAAATGCCTCGCGCCGATAACTCTGATGTAAGAAATCCTCGGTAGCTGTGAGGAGTAGGTCAGGGCGGGTAGAGAGGGCAATGGGAAGCAGAGCTGCATGTGCTGAGTTAATAACCGCATCACGATGCGGAATTGTCTCCGGCAAAAGTTTGCGAGCCTTGGTAGTGGCAAGGCTGTTCTCTGGGATGAAGAGAATCGCTTTAATGTCGTGATGCACGGGAACGCTAACCGCTCGCCCAGTCTTTACTCCATAAATATCTTCCATCCAGGCAACTGTCGCACCACCATGGATTGCAGCAGCAACATTGTCGGGGTGACCTTCAAGTTCAGTCGCAAGAAGGAGCATCTCTTCAAGAGACATCAATTGCTCGCCCCCAAGAACCAGTTCGCGTGCCAACGCTAATCCCCCAACGATCGCCGAGGCCGAAGAACCCAACCCTTTTCCATGAGGTGTCACATTTAATGCACGTAGCGCCAATCCCCGTGGCTTCTGTCCCATGAATTCAAATCCACGCAACATAGATTTGATGACGAGATGATTCTTATCTTTCTTAACTTCATCGGCACCTTCGCCTGATACATCTACATCAAAGATCGCTTCATCAAGAACCTGCGCCGCATAGCGATCGCGTAATTCGAGGGCTAAACCAAAGGCATCAAAGCCCGGGCCAAGGTTGGCACTTGTGGCTGGCACACTCACCTGCGCCATCTGCGCCTTAAAGGTCAGCCGATTGGCGACCATTACTGCAACCCCATTGCTGCCGCCGCCTGCTTGAGATCAACGGGAATCACGATTGGCGCAGCCGCTCCATCCAATACCCATTGCACATCTTTGAGGCCGTTACCAGTAACAGTTATAACGATCTTCTTGCCCTTAGGGAGCACTCCTTGCGCCTGCTTCTTAAACAAACCAGCGATTCCCGCGGCGCTTGATGGCTCAACGAAGACACCTTCTTTTGCGGCAACGAGTCGGTATGCACTCAAAATTTCTTCATCGGTTACTGAATCAATCAGACCACCAGAACTATCACGCGCCTCAATTGCTTGCTCCCATGAGGCGGGGTTACCAATACGAATCGCGGTTGCAATGGTTTCGGGATTGGTTACAACTTCACCAAGCACAATAGGAGCAGCACCAGCGGCTTGAAATCCCCACATGCGTGGAAGCTTGGTCGAAACTCCATCACGGAAATACTCGGTGTAGCCCTTCCAGTACGCAGTGATGTTTCCGGCATTGCCTACCGGAAGCACATGGAAATCCGGGGCATCGCGCAACATATCTACGATCTCAAAAGATGCAGTCTTCTGGCCTTCAATCCGATATGGGTTAACGGAGTTAACGAGGGCGACTGGATAGTTGGCCGCTAAGTCGCGAGCCAGCGTTAAACAGTCATCAAAATTTCCATCGACTTGAAGCAGTGTGGCGCCGTGAGCAATTGCTTGAGCCAACTTTCCCATTGCAATCTTGCCCTGTGGAACCAGAACGACAGGAGTCATTCCTGCCTTTGTCGCATACGCCGCGGCGCTCGCTGAAGTGTTGCCGGTTGAGGCACAAATAACTGCCTTAGCTCCATCCTCTGCAGCCTTGGAGATAGCCATGGTCATTCCGCGATCTTTAAAGGAACCGGTTGGATTAGCGCCTTCTACTTTGAGCCAAATCTCATTTCCTAACATCTCAGAGAGGACTGCTGCGGCAACCAGAGGTGTGCCTCCCTCGCGAAGTGTTACTACCGGGGTCTTCGATGAGACTGGAAGGCGATCACGGTACTCATCGATGACGCCACGCCACTGATGAGCACCTGCTTCTTGCTTGCTAAATAGTCCCATCAGATCAACCCTTCGACGCGAATAACACTTACTACTCGTTGCACAGAATCAAGTTGGCGCAGATCCTTGACTGTATTTGCTAGTGCCTGCTCGGTTGCAATGTGAGTCAAGACAACAAGTTCAGCATCAGCACCGCGACCCTCCTGGCGAACAGTCAAAATAGAGACATCGTTCTTTGCAACGGTACTAGCCACGGATGCCAATACACCTGGAACGTCCGCTACATCCATGCGGATCAAATAACGAGTGCGGCTCACGCCGATTGGAGCGATATCAAGATCTGCATAATCAGTCTCGGTTGGTCCAAGGCTTCCCTCGTTACGATTTCGTGCAACAGCAACAAGATCGCCCAAGATGGCAGATGCGGTCGGAGTTCCCCCGGCACCGCGACCATAAAACATTAGCTCTCCAGCGGATTCGCACTTCACGAAGACCGCGTTAAATGCTTCGCGCACTGCAGCCAGCGGATGCGTTACCGGAATCATGGTTGGATGCACGCGAACTGAAATAGTCTCCTCTTCACTTCCGTGAAGTTCATTGGCTTCTGCAATTGCCAATAACTTAATGACAAATCCCATTGCTTTCGCGACGCTTACATCATCAGCGGTGATCGCACGAATTCCTTCGCGATATACATCTTCATCGGTAACTTGAGTGTGAAATGCGAGTCCAGCCAAGATTGCGGCCTTTGCTGCTGCATCAAATCCATCGACATCAGCGGTCGGATCTGCCTCGGCATAACCTAAAGCTTGCGCCTCGAGAAGTGCGCCTTCAAAAGATGCACCAGTCTCATGCATCTTGGTAAGAATGTAGTTAGTCGTTCCGTTGATAATTCCCATCACGCGCTCGACGTGATCGCCCACCAAGCTTTCGGCGAGCGGACGAAGAATAGGGATTGCGCCTGCGACTGCGGCTTCATAGTAGAAATCCACATCGGCTAAATCTGAGGCATGGAAAAGCTCTGCTCCGTGTTTTGCAAGCAGTGCCTTGTTCGCAGTAACTACCGCCTTGCCATTGGTCATCGCGGTCAAGATCAGGGTGCGGGCAGGTTCAATACCACCCATTACTTCAATAACGAGATCAATCTCGGGATCGGTGACGATCGACTCAGAGTCCGTGGTGAGAAGGGCGGGATCGATCCCCGGCCGTGGAGTATTGAGGTCTCGGACAGCAATCTTCGTGATCACTAGCCCAACTCCAGCACGTGCCGCCAGGTCAACTTGGTTAGCCACCATCAGGCGGGCAACTTCAGCACCAACGATTCCAGCGCCGAGCAGGCCGACGCGTAATACGCGATCGTCGCTCATGGGTTCACATCCTCTTAGTGGCTCTTAGTAGCGCGCTTGATTTATTTGGATAACGGGTTTATCCATCTGATGAGGGCTAAGTATCTCAAAAAAACTAGTTCTCCAACGCCAATAAATCGGTAATGCTCTCGCGCCTCACGATTACCCGCGCATTGCCCTGGCTCACTGCCACCACCGCAGGGCGGGGCACATGGTTGTAGTTGGAGGCCATGCTGTAGCCATAAGCACCAGTTGCAGGTACAGCCAAGATATCTCCGGGTTGAATATCGGCTGAGAGCTCAATATCTCTAATAATGATGTCACCGCTCTCGCAGTGCCTGCCTACGACCCGACTGTTGCGGTTCGGACCAAGAGGTAGCCGATTCGCCACGATCGCAATGTATTCGGCGCCATATAAGGCGGGGCGAATGTTGTCGCTCATACCCCCATCGACGGCGATATATCTACGAGAAAGACCACCATCAAGTTCCACATCTTTAGTGGTCCCCACTGTGTAGAGGGTGGTCGTTGTTGGGCCAACTATGGCTCGACCAGGTTCGATAGAAATAATCGGTACCGAAATCTGAGCCGAGGCGCACTCGCGCTTCACAATATCGGCAAGTTCATTAAGAATTCGAGAAGGATCTAGGGTCACTTCACCCGGAAGATAGGCGATTCCGTATCCTCCACCTAGATCTAACTCAGAAAGTTCGTGGCCATATGTATCTTTATATCGGGCGAGCAAAGTAATTAATTTAGCTGCAGCGGCTGCAAAGCCTTCGCTCTCAAATATTTGCGAACCTATATGTGAATGCAACCCCATAAGTCGTAAAGAGTTCTCGGCGCGTATCGCACTGATCGCATCCCATGCTGCGCCACTTGCAAGTGAGAATCCAAATTTCACATCTTCATGAGCGGTAGAAATAAATTCGTGGGTATGTGCTTCAACTCCGGGAGTAACTCGAATGTAAACTCTTTGAACTACGCCTAACTCACTTGCGATTCGAGCAACTCGCTCAATTTCAAAGAATGAATCAATAACTATGGTGTGAACTCCATAGGAGATTGCTTCTCGAATTTCATCTTCCGATTTGTTATTGCCATGGAGTTCAACTCTGCCAGCCGGAAAACCAATTGCTTGGGCCACCGCAAGTTCGCCACCTGTGCAGACATCAAGACCGATCCCAACCTGGTCGACCCACCTAGCCACCTCTTTGGAGATAAATGATTTGGCGGCGTAATAGACCGTCCCCGCACTCTCTCCGAATGCCTCGTCCAAAGCACTCTTCCAATGTGAAGCGCGTGATCGAAAATCTTCTTCATCTATGACAAAAAGGGGACTCCCGAATTCAGCGACCAAAGCGCTGGCTGCAACCGATGCAATCGTGAGGTGATCAACGTCAAAGCGCGAGTTTCGCGAGAAAACGGCAGGGTCAAATGCGCTCATGACTACATCTTTTCTGGCGCAGTAACACCCAGCAAGGCTAACGAATTGGCGATGACTCTCGCAGTGGCGCTACACAGTGTCGCACGAGCGCTATGCAACTCTCTTGCGGGTTCATCTCCCATTGGCAATACTCGGCAATCTGCGTAGAAGCGATGGTAGATACCGGCCAACTCCTCTGCATATCTGGCGATGCGATGCGGTTCGCGCAACTCAGCAGCACCTGCAACGACGCGAGGGAATTCAGCGAGCGCGCCAATAAGCTCACGTTCGCGCTCATTGACCAGGAGCTCTGGATGGATCTGGTCAGCGCCATAGCTGATGCCGAGATCGGATGCATTGCGAAGGACCGCGCAAATTCTAGCATGGGCATATTGCACGTAATAGACCGGATTCTCATTGGTGCGGCTTCGTATAACATCGACATCCATCACCATCGGTGTATCAACTGGATAGCGAATCAAGGTGTAGCGCGCGGCATCCACGCCGACCTTCTCCACCAACTCCTCTAAGGTGATGATGGTTCCGGCGCGCTTGCTCAGTTTGAGTTCCTCGCCATTTTCCATGATCTTTACCAACTGGCCGATGAGGACATCGATGTTGTAATTAGGGTCATCTCCAGCACAGGCAGCGATGGCTTTAAGTCGATTGACGTAACCGTGGTGATCAGCACCGAGCATGTAAATACATATTTCAAAACCACGTTCGCGCTTGCTTATGTAATACGCCGAATCAGAGGCGAAGTATGCGAATGCGCCGTCAGATTTGATCATCACGCGATCTTTATCATCTCCGAAGTCAGTTGTTCGCAACCAGGTAGCGCCACCATCCTCAAAGACATGCCCCTGTTCTCTCAGACGCTCGAGACAGTGCTTGAAGAAATCATTTTCATACAGCGATTTCTCCGAGAACCAGATATCAAAGTGCGTTCTAAAATTTTCAAGTACGCGCTGTTGATCTAGTAGTTGCAGTGCATATCCAGCATCTCGGAATGCATCTAAGCTCTCGGCTTCGGGGAGCGATAAATATTCTGGGGAGCGATCTTTAATCGCATTGGCAAGATCAGTGATGTAGCCGCCGTGATAACCATCCTCGGGAACTGGTAGCCCTAGCGCAGCAGCTCTAAGTGAGGCACCAAATAATTCCATCTGATTTCCGCGGTCATTGATGTAAAACTCACGCGTTACCTCGGCACCAGCAGCGCTCAAGACGCGACCTAGGGCATCTCCGACAGCGGCCCAACGCGTGTGACCCAGATGCAATGGGCCCGTTGGGTTAGCGCTAATAAACTCTAAATTGATCTTCTTTCCAGCCAAGGCAGAGCCATGCCCATATCTCTCCCCCTCGCTCAGGATCGAGGCGATAATGGAACCCTGACTCGAGTTTGCCAGGGTGATGTTGAGAAATCCTGGACCTGCAATTTCAATAGCCGAGATTGAATCCTTAATAAGTATGTCTGCTAATAAATACGTGCGCAGCAACTCTGCAATTTTCCGCGGATTGAGTCCGGCGGGCTTTGCTAGGGCGAGGGCAATAGAGGTCGCATAGTCCCCGTGGTCGCGATTCTTCGGCCGCTCCAGAGTTACCTCGCTGGGTAGCACGAGCCCACTCGGCAGCTCCTCCGCGGCGAGCGCAAGTTCCAAGGCACGCACTATCGCCGCCCCGAGTTGATCGCTCACTGGGCTTGAAGAAGTTACTCCGTTGCTATTCATCTCTACCTTCATTAAGTTGCGCAAGATCTGGGTTGTGCAAGCTCTGGGTTGCACAAGTTATGCGTGGCGCAAGGGTATCGGTCGGAGCGAACGAGCCTTAAATCGCAGAACTCTTTCCCGAAAAATAAAGAAAATAGGATTTTTGCGTTATCAAACTGTTATGACAAATGTCCGAAATGTCGCTTCTTTGCTATCGGAAATTTCATCTTTTACGACTACTTTCCTACTACCGAGTACTACCCATGGCCAAAGCAGGTTTGGCCACGTACTCAAAACCTCTGAAAGGTATACCAACAGATGACAAATCGTCGTTTCGCGGCAGCAGTTGCAGCAGCATCACTAGTTCTTACTGGTTTTGTTGCAACAACAACTGTTCACGCAGCAGGTCCACAGGTTGGAGTCATCCTTCCTGACTCTGCATCATCTCCTCGTTGGGAGACAGATGACCGTCCACTACTCGCAGCTGCATTCAAGGCTGCTGGTGTTACTTATGACATTCAGAACGCTCTTGGCGACAAGACAAAGTTCGCAACAATTGCTCAAGCAATGCTCACAGAGGGTGTAAAGGTTCTCGTTCTCGTTAACCTCGATTCACCATCAGCAGCTGCTGTAGAAGCAACTGCTAAGAAGCAGGGCGTTGCAACAATCGATTACGATCGTCTAACCCTCGGTGGTTCAGCTAACTACTACGTTTCATTCGATAACGTAAAGGTCGGCGTACTACAAGGACAAGGAATCGTTGCTTGCCTCAAGGCACACAAGGTTGCACACCCACGCGTTGTTTACTTGAACGGTGCTCCAACAGATAACAATGCAACACTCTTCAAGCAAGGTTATGCATCTGTTGTTGGTCCATACCTCAAGGCCACCGGTGGAACCCTTGTTGATGACAAGTCTGTTGCTAACTGGGATAACACCCTTGCTGGAACAGTCTTCGAACAACAACTCACAAAGGCAGGCGGAAAGCTTGACGCTGTAGTTTCAGCTAACGAAGGTCTTGGCCTCGCAGCTGTTGCAGTTCTCAAGAAGAACCACCTCAATGGAAAGACTTGCGTATCAGGACAAGATGCATCAGCAGCTGGTCTTGCAGCAATCTTGACTGGTGATCTTTCAAACACCGTTTACAAGCCAATCTCACAAGAGGCTAATGCAGCTGCAGCACTTGCAATTTCATTGGTTAAGGGAACAAAGGCTGCAACAAACGGTATGGTCATGGATGGAACACGTCACGTTGCTTCTGTTCTATTGACACCTACCACCATCACAAAGGCAAATGTCGAAGTAACTGTTAAGGACAAGTTCCGTACAGCTGCTGAGATTTGCGCCATTGCTGGTGCAGCCGCTTGCGCAGCTAACGGCGTTAAGTAAGGGTCACCCCGCTTAGCAGTTAGTTTCAAGTAGCAAATAGTGTGAAACTGGGCCGGAGATTTTCTCTCCGGCCCAGTTTTCTTAGTTATAGTGGCGCCTTAGATCATCGGCGCACCCCAGTAATAACCCCAGCTGGCTTTATTGACAGGAGTTTCTAGTGAGCGAACCCATTCTTTCGCTGCGGGGGATTAACAAATCCTTCGGTCCAGTTCATGTATTGAAGAACGTTGATTTTGACGCCTACGCTGGAAAGGTCACCGCCCTTGTCGGCGATAACGGCGCAGGTAAGAGCACGCTCATCAAATGCATCGCTGGTATCTACACAGCAGAATCAGGTGACATCTTCTTCGAGGGCAAGAAGGTCGAAATTCATGGACCTCGCGACTCCACCAGCCTAGGAATTGAAATTGTGTATCAAGATCTCGCTCTCTGCGACAACTTGGATATCGTTCAAAACATGTTTCTTGGACGCGAAGAGCGCACCGGAGTAGTTCTCGATGAGACTCATATGGAATCTCTCGCCGCCAAGACTCTCGATGGACTCTCGGTAAGAACTGTTAAATCTATCCGTCAGACCGTCTCCTCTCTCTCAGGTGGACAACGTCAGACCGTCGCCATTGCTCGCGCCGTTCTCTGGAACTCCAAAGTGGTTATCTTGGACGAACCAACTGCGGCACTTGGTGTCGCTCAGACAGAACAAGTCCTCAAACTTGTACGTAGATTGGCTGACAATGGATTGGCTGTAATTTTGATTAGCCACAACCTCAATGATGTATTCGAAGTTGCCGACCATATCGCTCCGCTCTATCTAGGAACTATGGCTGCACAAGTCGAAACTAAGAATGTAAAGGCAAGTCAAGTGGTCGAACTCATTACGACCGGAAAATCTGAAGGAATCGTAGGAGTAAACGCATGAGTGTTAATACCGACAACCTGGCCAATCAAGAAGTAACTCTCAAGACCGTTGTTACTGATTACTTCGCAAAGATTAAGGCTGGAGATATTGGCGCGCTGCCTGCATTCCTAGGCCTCATCGCACTTGGCGCCGTATTTACCTTCTCATCCCAATTCTTCTTAACCGCACGCAATATGGCCAACCTACTAACTCAGGCTGCGCCTGTCATTGTTATTGCGATGGGTCTGGTATTCGTACTTCTTCTCGGTGAGATTGACCTCTCCGCAGGTTTCGCCTCTGGCGTGTGCGGTGCGACGCTCGTACTCCTTATCAATGATCACCACTACCCATGGTTCATTGCACTCTTCATCAGCATCGTCGTTGGAGTGGGTCTGGGTTGGTTGATGGGAACTCTCGTCGCCAGACTTCGTATTCCGTCCTTCGTCGTGACGCTCTCTGCCTTCTTGGCTTTCCAAGGAATCTTGCTTCTTATGGCAGGAGAAGGTGGAACGATCTCACTACAAGATCGCTTCATCATCGCAGTTGAGAACAACAACCTCACTCCCCTACAGAGTTGGCTATTTGCCATCATCGGTCTGGGGCTTTATGTGGGTCTTGGACTCAATCGCCTCTTGCACCGTCGTCGCAAGAATTTGAAATCTGAACTCTTTAAAGTCTGGCTCACTAAGAATGTTCTCTTAGTAGTTCTCGGTTTGGGTTCCACGTATGTCTTGAACGAACAACGCGGAAATCCACCAAACAGCAGCATCAAGGGAATGCCTATCGTCGTTCCAGTCTTGCTTGCGATCTTGGTGGCAGGCACATTTGTACTTAACCGCACCGTCTTTGGTCGCCACCTTTACGCAGTTGGTGGCAACGCTGAAGCCGCGCGTCGCTCTGGTATCAATGTCCGTCGCGTACGCACCATCGCATTCATGATCTGCTCTGGTCTTGCTGGAGTTGCCGGAATGCTCTTTGCATCGATCTCTAACTCCATCTCCCCAACCACTGGTGGCGGAACCACTCTGCTCTACGCAGTTGGTGCTGCAGTTATCGGCGGAACTTCTCTCTTCGGAGGAAAAGGAAAGTTGCGCGATGCAGTTCTTGGTGGACTGGTTGTAGCAATTATCAATAACGGTATGGGTCTCTTGGGCTTTAGCTCAGGAACCCAATACCTGGTTACTGGTGGAGTGCTCTTGATCTCTGCCTCTGTTGATGCCATCTCCCGTAAAGGCGCCAACGTAGCCAACTAATAACCTCATTAACTCCATAAAAAAGGCGCCTCGTAAGAGGCGCCTTTTTTATATCTACTAGTTACTACTCTTTGACACCCATCAGGTGTTCAAGGGCAAGTTGGTCGATCTTCTCATAGCCATATCCGCGAGCGCCTGCTAGCTCCACATCAAAGGATGGATCTGCAAGATCGCGCCATGTTTCACCAGCGGCCAGCGTTGGAACCTCGAGCTGATCAATGCGTGATTCCTTCATTGCATCAATAACTCGTCGATCATTTCGGAATGCCAGAGCGCGCTCTTTGAGAGCCAGATATGTGCGCATATTGGCGCTTGCTGACTCCCAGACACCAGCATCATCTTCGGTACGTGCTGGCTTATAGTCAAAGTGCTTTGGACCTTGATAGTTGTAACGCTCAAGTAGATCGACCAGGAAGAATGCGGACTTCAAATCACCATGTCCAAAGACCAGGTCTTGGTCGTACTTAGGACCATGTTGTCCGTTGAGATCAATATGGAATAACTTGCCTTGCCAGAGCGCCTGAGCGATGCCATGAACAAAGTTCAATCCCGCCATCTGCTCATGCCCAACCTCAGGATTTACGCCAACCATCTCTGGGTGATCCAGGGTCTCAATGAAAGCGAGTGCGTGACCGATAGTCGGCAAGAAGATATCGCCACGAGGCTCATTCGGCTTTGGCTCAATCGCAAACTTGATGTCATAGCCCTTATCTTTGACATAGCCACCAAGAATGTTGAAGCCCTCGCGGTAGCGCTCTAGAGCCACATAGGCATCTTTAGCTCCATCAGACTCTGCTCCCTCGCGACCGCCCCAACAGACATAGATCTGAGCCCCAAGTTCGGCGGCCAGGTCGATATTGCGCATCGCCTTCGCCAAAGCGAAGCGGCGGATATCGCGATCATTTGAGGTCAGTGCACCATCCTTGAAGATGGGATGGCTAAAAAGATTGGTCGTTGCCATTGGGACCTTCATGCCGGTCTCGTCTAAAGCCTTCTTAAAACGATGGATATGGCCATTGCGGGAGGCATCATCGCTTCCAAATGGAATCAAGTCATCATCGTGGAAGGTCACACCGTAGGCACCGCGAGCCGCGAGCTCATTGACAGAGCGGACTGGATCGAGTGGGGCGCGGGTCGCATCACCAAAGGGATCACGGGCCTGCCATCCAACAGTCCAGAGACCAAAGGTGAACTTATCAGCGGGGGTCGGGGTTAAAGACATGGTTAATCGCTCCTCTATGAGTACTTATATCGTTTTAGGTCGCCTCATTTGGTACTAGGCCTAACCTACCCGTACCCTTGCCGCTTATCTACCCTCCAGCGGGAGTGGTGAAATGGCAGACACGCAGGTCTTAGGAACCTGTGTCTTCGGACGTGCGGGTTCAAGTCCCGCCTCCCGCACCAGTTTTATGCAGAGTTATGTTGAGAGTTGTATCGAGCGTTGGAACGAGCGTTGGATCGAGAGGCCCAATCGCCTCTTTACGACACTAGGTTGAGTAAGCCATGATTAATGAGCACACCTATGAAGGGACCCACTGATGGCTGAGAAGAATTTCCGCTCTTGGATCGGATTTAAAGATGAAGAAGCGAATTCAACTAACTCATCCCCCAGTCAAAGCGGTGCATCTGGAGTCAGACCCACATCTCCCTCAACTCCTAATCAAAGCACTCTCGATCGTATCCGTGCTCTAGAAGCGGAGTTGGCAGATCTGCGCGCACGTCGCGACATCACCAGCCTGACCCGTGAAGAATTTGAAATTTTGGCTACCGAGACCGCGACATCGTTAATTAAGACTGCGCAAGCGCGCGAAGCTCGCGCAGCTGCAACCGCAGAACGTGCCTTGGCGGAAGCAGAGCGAGCTGCCAAGCAATTGGCAGATACTGCAGAGAGCAAAGCTCGTGCTGCACTCCAAAGCGCTGAAAGTCGTGGACGTAAATATTTAGAGGCTGCTGAAACAGAAGCTAAGGAGGCGATCGCCAAGGCGTCCAAGGCTGCGCAAGAGTTGCTGGATTCCAAGCATCGTGAAGCGAACACCATAACATCTGCTGCAAAGCGAGAAGCCGATCGCGTTATTACTGAAGCCACAACTGATATCGCTAACTTTAAAAATTGGTTGACCGATGCAGTGAGCGAATCTGAAAGACTTCAGAAGATCCACAATCAAGCCCTCGCCGCTGCAGAAGAAGGTATCCGACAGAGTCGGGCCCGCGTCTCTACCGCCTTTGAACGACTCGCTGCACTTGGCCTGCAAATCGAAGATGCGCTCGATGAGCATCATCGTCCTAAAGAGAAAGAGTTCACACGTCCCTCAACTCCTGCTGCTGCAAAGTCCACCTCAAAGCCCACCGCAAAGAAGGCAACCACAGCAGGCAGTAAGAGCGTGGGAAAATCTCCAAAGCGTAAGTAATGGCGGATCAACCCTCCCGCTACATCGCACCGATTGATGGTTTGCGTGCGCTTGCAGTAACGGCGGTCATTCTTTACCACCTCGGAATCACCTGGATTCCCGGTGGCTTCTTGGGTGTAGATCTCTTCTTTGTCATCAGTGGTTATGTCATCACCCGCCTCTTGCTGGATTCTATTTTGAGTAAGGGCGGATTAGATCTGCGCGAATTTTATTGGGCTCGTATTCGTCGATTAGCACCACCTCTTATATTCATGTTGGCGGGCACAACCTTCATCATCGCCGCGTGGAAACCCGATGCCATCCACCGCTTTCTGAGTGACCTGCCATATGTCCTCACCGGAAGTGAAAATTGGCATCTCGTTGCGGTTCATCAGGACTATTTCCAAGCCGTAGGAAGACCTCCACTTCTTCAGCACACCTGGTCCCTTGGCGTAGAAATCCAGTTCTATATTTTGTGGCCGCTCATTTTGCTGCTCATCCTGCGCTATCTGGGCAAAAAGAGAGTTGTTCAAAGCTCTCTTGTTATCGCCTTCATCTCAGGTCTCGCTCTCTTTATTTATTCGCTACACGTCGATGCAAGTGCTACCAATCAAATTAGTCACATTTACTTCGGCACAGATACCCACAGCCTAGGACTTTTTCTCGGTGCGGCACTTGCTGTGAGTTGGGTACCGACCAATCTCGATAGAAATATCTCTCAACGCGCTCAAGATTTTGTAGATGGAGTCGGAGTAATTGGATTCTTAGGCTTGCTCTGCACCTTCTTCTTTATCGATGAGTCGCACCCGACCCTCTATCGAATCGCCTTCCCACTCGCTGCAATATTTGGATGTGCGGTACTCACCTCATTGGTGCATCCAGCTTCCAGATTCTCTCCGATTTTAAGTACTAAGCCCATAGTGTGGATCGGTCAACGTTCATACGGAATCTATCTTTGGCATTGGGTCATCTTTCAGGTAACCAGGCCTAATGTGGACTTAGCTGGCGCCAATTGGGCAATCAACTGCGCCAGAATCCTTGTCGTTGTTGCTCTCGCCGATATCTCACTGCGTTGGATCGAAATTCCTATTCGTCGTGGTCGACTATCCAATTGGTTCCGCGGAATGAAATACCGCACTCGTTCGGTGCAAAGGCGCGAGAAAATGTGGGTCGCACTAGGAGTAATAGCACTCCTACTCTCAACATCTGGAGCTTCTTGGGCCGCTCTTCATGAGAGTTCGCAAACTCCCAAGATAGAAACATCTCTCGTAGTTCGTTCAACTCCCACGACTTCACCCTCAGTTGGTACGAGCCAGGCGGCGACACCAGCACCGAAATCTGGGCTCTGGGTTACAGGAGATTCAATTATTCTTGGAATTCGCGCAAAACTGCAGAGCCACTTCCCTATTGCACTTATTAACGCCCGAGTAGGCAGACAGATCGGTGAGTTAATTCAAGTCGTACAAAGTGATCGCGTGGGAATGGAAAATTCCCCGGTCATCTTTGATTTAGGCAACAACAATCGCCTCGTCGAAAGTGATGTGCGCACCCTCTTTGATTTACTCAAGAACCAACCCAAGATGATCGTTGTAAATACCGCAGTTCCAAGGGCCTGGAAAGAGGATAACGACCAGCTAATCCAAAAAGTTATCGCCGATTACCCGCAAGCCCAGTTGATCGATTGGGCCACAATTTCAGCGGGCCACCCAGAATATTTCGCGCCAGATGGAGTGCATCTAAGCGACGCCGGAGGCGACGTATACGTCAACGCTATTTTGGAAGCCCTTAAAGCCTCCCCATAAGAAAGTTGCGCTAGTTGTATTGGCCTGGAAGACCAAAGACCTTCCCAGCAACAATATTTCCATCGGCGTATACAGCAGAGATCTTGAATGAGGTCCAGCCATCGCTGCTCGTCTCGGTGACATTGAGCGTGAGTTGAGTTGCAGGAACTGTTGCGATCAACTTGAAGGCCCCACCATCGGATGCAGTTTCGATGTTGTACGTAGTTGGTGCATTGTTCTTATCTGCTGGATACCAGTAGATGGTGGCACCAGTTGCGTTGTAATGGGCAACAATTCCAACTGGAGCCAGATCGCTAGCAGGAGCCGCGGTTGATGTGGCCGCAGGCGTTGTAGCGGAACTTGCGGCAGAACTTGGTGCAGCCGAAGCGGTCGTCATGTCCGTCGGTGAAGATGTATCAGTTGGAGTGCTCGCAGCGCTCGCGACAGGAGTTGGAGTAGATGTCGGCGTACTCGATGAAGCCTTGTGATTACGAGCGACAAACAAGACTGCAATGAGTACAACACCCACTACTACCCAGAGAACGACGCGAGAGGAAGACTTTTCAACCGGGGTTGGACCCGTTGCTGGAGCTGTAGTGGTTACCGGTGCAGGTGGCTTTGAGTCGATAGTTACAACTGCTGGTGCTTGCTCTACAGCGCTAGATGGTGTGTAGGTTGAGACTGCCGGAATAACAATTCGCGTTGGGGTCTGCTCGGCCACGCTCTTTTTTGCGGTTGTCCGCTTAGCTGGCGCTTTCTTAGCAGCAACTTTCTTAACAGGAGCCTTCTTCGCTACCGCTTTCTTAACGGGAGCTTTCTTTGCAACTGCCTTCTTTGCAACTGCCTTCTTTGCAACTGCCTTCTTTGCAACTGCCTTCTTCGCAACTGCCTTCTTCGCTACGACTTTCTTTGCCACAGCTTTCTTTGCAACTGCCTTCTTAACTGTTGCCTTCTTGGCAGCAACTTTCTTCGCGGTTGCCTTCTTAGCGGTCTTTTTGACTGCCACGGGTGACTCCTCGGTTAACTGTGATCGCGTAGCTGATCAGAACGGGTAGTACTAATGCCAAAATGGTACCTTAGATAATTTGAACAATTGGGTAATTCATACATTCTTTAGCTCTTGAAACTTTTGGCGGGTGAAAGATCAATCATTACTTCTTATAGGAGCTTTTCCAACTCCGGAATAATCGCCTGAAGTGCTCTACCGCGATGACTAATTTGATCCTTGACCTCGGCAGGTAATTCGGCCGTGGTTTGGGTGTAGCCATCGGGTTGAAAGATAGGGTCGTATCCGAATCCATTTGTGCCTCGTGGGGTAAGGACGATCTTCCCGACTATCTCCCCTTCTCGCACCACCTCTCGTATTCCAGAGGCGTGGCCTGCAGGCAGCGCTAAAACGACGGCGCATCGAAAGCGAGCCTCATACGTTGGGTTCGAAATCTCTTGGATCTCCCGAAGCACCTTCTCAAGATTCGCCTTGTCATCCCCGTGCACACCCGCCCAGCGGGCTGAATAGATCCCGGGGGCTCCACCGAGAGCATCAACACAGAGTCCGCTGTCATCGGCTAAGGCAGGTAAGCCCGTGTACTCACATATCTGATGCGCCTTGAGGAGGGCGTTTTCAGCGAAGGTAGTGCCGGTCTCCTCGACATCTGGCATTTCGGGAAAATCGCGAAGTCCCAGTACCTCAATCTCCAGCTCGGCAGCATGCAACATTCGTTCAAATTCTTCGACCTTGCCCAAATTGCGGGTCGCAAGAACAATTTTTTTGGGAGATTTAACTTCGGAAGAGCCTTGATCAACCACGCGTAACTATCCTCTCGGGCCGGTTAAGCCAGAGCCGCAGCTTGTAAGCGGGTGAGTTCGGCGCAACCTGCTACACCTAAATCCAAGAGTTGATTGAGTAATGAGCGATCAAAGGGAACACCTTCGGCAGTTCCTTGAACCTCAACGAAATTTCCATCACCCGTGCAGACAATGTTCATATCCGTATCAGCATCGACATCCTCTTCGTAACAAAGATCGAGCATCGGGACACCCTTAATAATTCCAACGCTCACTGCAGCAACCGACTGACGTAGTGGTTTGCGATCGGCGATGATGTGACCTTTTTCCTTGGCCCAGGTAATTGCGTCGGCAAGTGCAACATATGCGCCTGTAATCGCCGCCGTGCGAGTGCCGCCATCTGCCTGCAGAACATCACAGTCGATCACGATCGTGTTCTCTCCAAGTGCGTGAGTATCAACCACTGCCCGCAGAGAACGACCTACTAATCGGGAGATCTCTTGGGTGCGACCACCGAGCTTTCCTTTAACGCTCTCACGGTCCGAACGAGTATGGGTTGCACGTGGAAGCATCGCGTACTCACTCGTGACCCAACCTTGCCCCTTGCCAGTAAGCCAGCGTGGTACTCCGGGAGTAAAGGATGCAACACAGAGAACGCGAGTATTTCCAAATTCCACGAGGACTGATCCTTCGGCATTCTTTAACCAGTTACGCGAGAAAGAGATAGGGCGAAGTTCATTTGCTCCGCGATTTTCTAAACGAGCACTCATTTAAATTTTCCCTTCAACGCTGTGAACCTCTGGACCAAGAAACCTGCGAGCTAATTTGCTAAATGATTCGGTATCTCCCGTTGCAATAAATTTATAAGTGGGAGCACCAGATTCATTGAGCAGATCATTTTCAATCAATGTGCGATATAAATCTTTTGCTGTCTCTTCGGCGCTAGAGACCAAAGTGACTCCATCACCCATCACATATGAGATAACTCCGGTCAGCAATGGATAGTGCGTGCATCCCAAGACCAAGGTATCTACATCTGCGTCGATCAAAGGTTGCAGATACTCTCGAGCAATCTCAGTGATGGCAGGCCCGGAGGTCTCACCTCGCTCTACAAACTCCACGAAGGCAGGGCAGGCCACATCGGTAATCGTTAACTGCGGCGCGGCTGCAAAGGAATCCAGGTATGCCCCAGATTCAATGGTTGCATTGGTTCCAATGACACCCACTCGTCCCGAGCGCGTAGCTGAGACTGCACGTCTAACGGCGGGTTGGATCACTTCTAGAACTGGAATCTCGTATCGCTCTCGGGCGTCGCGCAAAGTTGCCGAGGATGCCGTATTGCAGGCGATGACGATTGCCTTGACTCCGGCGGCGACCAAGTCATCAAGGATTTCAAGGGTGAACGAGCGAACTTCCGCCAAGGTTCGTGGCCCATATGGACCCCTGGCGTTATCCCCTACATAGATGATTGATTCGCCGGGTAGTTGATCGATGATTGCTCTAGCTACAGTCAATCCACCTAATCCAGAATCGAAGACTCCGATAGGAGCCGAGGATGCGGGATGTGACACCCGATAAGTCTAGCCGCCCGCCAAGAGGTTCAGCAGACTCTCTTGTAGCCATCCCAACCAGAAATACACGGCGTAGATCGGCTTTTGAGGATCTTCATCGGAGAGAGTTTCAAAGAGGTCAAACGACTCTGGGTTAATTTCAAGTCGGACGGAGAGCGCCAAACGAAGGTCGTTGATCGCCATGAGCCAGATCTCGCCCTCAAGATCTTCAACAACTCCCCCGCGGTCTTCATCAACAATTACCGCAAGAGCTTCTCGGACTTGCGTCAACGTTCGCTTCTTCCTGCCACGCAGAGTAGGTTCGGTATATCTCCGGAAATCTGCAGCTGCCTCTGGATCTGCATAAGCATTTGGTAACAGTCGTAATAACACTGGATCCTCGGGTGGGGCGATCTCATCTGGAGCAGCCTTAAGTTGCGCCATCAGTTGTGCGAATGGGTCACTTTCGTCATAGTGATGACTGAAGTCTCCCTCACCTAATAACTCCAGGAGTTGTTCAACCAAGTTGATCAAGATATGTGCTTCATCGATCGATAGTTCCAGTGAGTAAATTCCACCTGAACGCGTGAACTCTGACATTACGCCACCACTTTAAATCTTGTCATCGCGCTGCAACGTCGCCCACAGACCATGCTCGTGCAGTCTCTGCACATCACGTTCCATCTCTTCACGTGATCCAGTTGTCACTGCGGCACGTCCCTCATTGTGAACCTGCATCATGAGTTCGTGAGCATGTTCTTGGGTGAATCCGAAGAGCTTTACGAAGACATAGGTCACATAGCTCATCAGGTTAACGGGATCATCCCAGACGATGGTTACCCAAGGTTTATCGACAAGTTGAGAGATATCAAGATCAGACTCCGTAACCGTATCTATTGCCATATCAACCTCCCATCGTGAATCTTCTTGCAGTACCTAGTAAATAGCAAAAGTAAAGAGTAAAAGTGCATATCAAAAATGAATAATCGAAATGAAAGTTATCGAGCCCAAACAATAACAAAGGCGGTCTGGGTTGCAGCGAAATTCTGATCGGCGGCGATCGTCAACCGATACGGTACAAATCCAGAACTGCCGTTAGTTGCGGTGAAGGTCGCAAGGCCGGAACTATCGGTCACGGCACTCGCCCCATTGCTGAGCGCAACGGTGACACCAGCGACTGCCGGTGAGACCTGCGCCTTAATGGTGTACGGAACGCCAACCTTCATGGATGCCGGAATTGTCCAGCTCAGAACTCGGGAGACATTAATCGCCACCGTTGGAGTGTCACCTTCAAGACGCTGCCAAGAGCCATCGCTAAACATTCGAATATTGGTATTTTGAGTTAACTGCAGAGTGCTCGTGAAGGTTCCGTCCGCTGCAGTGACTCCATCTTGGACGGTGGTCCATGTTCCTCCTGGCGACTGCGTCTGCAGGTGAACAGGGATGCCGGCAGCAGGAGTCTTATCAGGCAAGGTGAAAGTTCCCACAACTTTGGTAGGGGTTCCGATCGAGATATTTGTTGAATCAGCGGAGAGAGAGGCTGCGACTGAATCTGGGGCAATTGAAAGCGCCACTACTCGAATAGCTTGAAAAGCACTCGGGTCTTCCATGCCAAAGGTCCACTCGGATAGTCCGCCGAGCCGATTCTGCGATACTAAATTCGCGCGAGCAGAAAAACTCTGCGCATCTTGGTACCAGACAGTTCGATAGGCGGTGCAGGTCGTAAGTGCACCATTTGAGAGCGTTCCGTTGTACACCTTCTGATAGGTAAACGATGATTCTGCATACGTTTGATTGTATGTAGGAGTGGCGCCATAAGCTGCGGCTAGCGCAGCAACACTGTGCATGACCACCGTAGAAACAACTCCGGGTGCGACGGTTTTACTGTAATTGATAGGAAGAGTTGGGCAAGTTCCCACCACCTTGGTAACCCAATCGCGACCGTATCCAGGAATACCAATATAAATCTTCGATGCAGGAATTACTGAGACTGCATACGTAACGGCATTCGTCGTCCATTGCAGCGGTCCGATAGGCCCTGGGCTTGAGGTGGAGTAGTCATAAGCCATTATGTGAAGTTGATCGATGATTGATGCAACTTGTGACCATGCATAAACGTAATAACCCTTCTTGCCAGATACTGGGTCAAAGAGCGGTGGGGTTGTGATCGAGAGAATTTTTCCTTGAGCATGTAATGCGGTTGCGAGATCAGTTAAGAATTGAACCCAGCGAGTCTCAGTAGTAGGCCAGGTCGAGATCGGATCTACGTAGGCAAAATTTTCAAAGTCCAGATCTATTCCATCAAAATTATTAGTCATAACTAGATTAAGAATGGTATTGACAATGTTGGCGCGAGAGGTGGGGTTAGCTAGCAGATTGGACAAGACCAGCTGTGAAACGTTGCCAGTCTTGGGATCAACGTCAGTGCCATCAGTGATAGTAGGAATAATTTTGAATCCCGCCGCCTGCATAGATTGCAATGCGGTTGCCATGGGAGTGTTGGGGTTGGCAGGCGTATATAAGTCGGTAATGGTCTTCTGATCTTTCAGGGAATACCAGAATGGAGATACTTGCTGGATGAGATCGGCGTTGAGAATTGCCGAAGGCAATGAAGTCTTCATGGAATAGTAGGGAATCCAGCCAGACAATATTTTTCTTGGTTGATTCATCGAGGGAGCGCTTGAGGTATCGGTGGGGCTGGGACTTGGAGTTGCACTCGGCGCGGAAGTGGAGCTGGTCGCAGACGGAGTTGGGGTGGAATCGGCGTGTGAAGTTGTCGCACCCAATGTCACGCTCAACGCGAGAATTATTACTGCAAGTACAGATCCAACCTTTGGAGTAAGCGCAGACCCAAAGGGCCTCACTCTTTCTTCAATCCGTCGTATATCTCTTTGCATGTCGGACAGATAGGAAACTTTTCAGGGTCGCGACTGGGGACCCACTTCTTGCCACAAAGAGCGCGCACAGGCTTACCGGTGACCATCGCCTCCGTGATCTTCTCTTTTCGAACGTAATGCGAGAATCTTTCATGATCCCCATCGTCGGTAGGAGATAGCCGCTCCTCTTCGAGGGTATCCGTCCCGCCAATCCCAATCGGCTCACCGTGTGAGGGGGCGAAAGGGTTTTTCATAACCCCAATGTTATCGCCTACGATTACGTAATGAAGGATCTACTGCGCACCTCCGATCTCAGCAGGGCAGATGTCGAGCTCTTGCTGGATACCTCCGCACAATTTGCTGTGAAGCCTTTCTTGGCAAATACCGCCCTGGCTAATCGAACCGTAGCGATCTACATGACGAAGCCTTCTACCCGCACCCGACTGGCCTCCGAGACTGCAGTCGCACACCTTGGCGGAACTCCGATATTCATCCGGGGAGATGACCTGCAGATCGGACGCGGTGAGACCATCGCTGATACCGCAAGAATTATTAGCGGCTACACCTCTGCACTCATTATTCGAACCTTCAAGCAATCGGATGTTGATGAACTCGGTGCCAATGCCACGATCCCTGTTATCAACGGACTCACAGACGATGATCACCCCACGCAACTATTGGCCGACTGGGTGACAATTAGAGAAAATTTCGGTCGAGATATTTCGGGAAGAAAATTTACTTACGTGGGCGATGGAAACAATATGGCACATGCCTGGCTCACAATGGGAGCCATCATGGGAGCTCACGTTGTAGTGGCTACACCTGGTGGAAGTTATGCACCAGATGAGAGTGCCGTCGCTAGTGCTATGGAAATCGCCGCGAAGTCCGGCGCCAAGATTGAGATTCTCACCGACCCAGAAACGGCAGCAAAAGATGCCAGCGTCCTTTACACAGATGTATGGATGTCGATGGGAGATCCCGAGGAGGAGCGCACTGCAAAACTCCAGGCTCTTGCTCCATTTGCAGTAACTAAAAATTTGATGGAGCTGACTGCTTCTGATTCCATTTTCATGCACTGCTTGCCGGCACATCGCGGAGAGGAAGTTTCCGCCGAGGTTATCGATGGAGATAAATCAGTAATCTGGCGTGAGGCATATCACCGTCGCACAACTATCCAAGCAATTTTGTACCACCTGGTCCGTGGCGAATTGAGTGGGAACACCTATTAATCCCCTTTTAAGGTGGAATTAGGGTTAAAAGCCTACTTTTTGGCAGGTGCACTCACTAGATTTGCGTCATGCGTGTAGCCGTCCCTAAAGAAACACGACCTGGCGAAAAACGAGTCGCCCTCGTCCCCGACATCATCTCCAAGCTCACCAAAGCTGGACTTGAAGTCACCATTGAATCCGGCGCAGGAGTTGCATCTGAATTTTCTGATGCGCAGTTTGCTGCAGCCGGTGCAACCGTCTCGAGCGGAAATGTCATCAACGATGCTGATGTAGTCCTGTCTGTTCAGCCGTTGACACCCGATGCGATCTCATCGCTTAAAAAAGGTGCGATTACGATCTCATTCCTATCTCCTACCACCGCCGCAGATTCAATTGAGGCGGCCGTTAAGGCCGGCGTCACCGCGATCTCACTTGAACTTGTACCGCGTATCTCACGCGCTCAGTCAATGGATGCGCTGACCTCTCAAGCTTTATGTGCAGGCTACAAAGCGGTACTAGTTGGTGCTGAACTCTCCCCACGTTTCTTCCCATTACTCATGACCGCCGCCGGAACAGTTACTCCGGCGAACGTTGTGGTCTTGGGTGCTGGTGTCGCTGGACTTCAAGCGATTGCCACTGCAAAGCGCTTGGGTGCGGTCGTGAGCGCATATGACGTTCGCCCCGCTTCTGCAGATGAAGTGAAGTCGATGGGCGCAAAATTCATCACCCTGGAACTTGAAGCTCTTGAAGGTGCAGGCGGATATGCCCGCGAGATGACCGAAGAGCGCGCCGCGAAGCAACGCGAACTTCTTACTCCTTATATTGCTGCAGCGAATGTCCTTATAACAACTGCAGCGGTTCCGGGTCGTCCGGCTCCACGCCTAGTGACCGCTGAAATGGTCGCTGCAATGGCTCCCGGTTCGGTCGTAGTAGATCTTGCAGCTGAGACCGGCGGAAACGTTGAAGGTACAAAACCTGGCGAAATTATTACAACTGCTAACGGAGTAAAGATGTGGGGCGGCAAAGATGTACCGAGCTCACTCGCATTCCATGCTTCGATGCTTTACTCACGCAACGTAGTCAATTTGCTACTGCTAATGGTGAAAGACGGACAAGTAGTTCCGAACTTTGAGGATGAAATCATTGATGCCGCAACTGTCACGATGAACGGCGAAAATCGCAAGGGAGCGAAGTAATGAGTAATTTAGCGCTGCTATCAATATTCGTTCTCTCCATATTTATTGGCTTTGAAGTTGTATCGAAGGTTTCTACCACCTTGCATACGCCTTTGATGTCAGGAGCGAACGCTATCCACGGAATTATTCTGGTCGGTGCCATCACAGTGGCAGATCATGCTGATAACAATGTGCAGCTCGGACTTGGCGTTGCCGCGGTCGTTCTGGCCACAATAAATATGGTCGGTGGATTTGTTGTCACTGATCGAATGCTCGAGATGTTCAAAGGCAAACCTCGCGTCAAGAAAGAGGATGCAGTCGCTGGAGGTGAGAGCAAGTGAATAAGAACCTTTATGGCGTATTAACTCTCATCGTCTCCGTTTGCTTCATCTTGGCTCTCAAAGGGCTCTCTTCACCAAAATCTGCCAGGCGCGGAAACTTAATTGGTGCCGCGGGAGCGTTTGTTGCTACCGACCTCGTTTTCTGGGCTCCGGGAATGACTCATAATCACAAGTGGTGGATATTGGGAGCAATTATCTTCGGTGTGGGTGTTGGAGTACCAGCAGCTCGACGGATTCAAATGACCCAGATGCCACAACTCGTTGCACTATTTAATGGTGTCGGTGGTGGTGCAGCTGCGCTTGTTTCCATCGTCGAGTATTTGAAATTGGGAGCCGGGGCAAGCACTGCAGAAGTGGTTGCAACTGTCTTCACAGTAATTGTCGGATGTGTCTCATTCTCTGGATCAATAGTCACCTTCCTTAAATTGCAAGAAATTATGACCACGCGACCAGTTGTATTTCCTGGCGGTCGCTTCGTCATCGCAGCTACTCTCCTAGGCACTCTTGGTTCTGCTGAATGGGTCATCCATTCATTAGGAAATACATCGCTCGCCGTTATGGCTGGACTGGCTCTCCTCTTTGGCGTGCTCTTCGTGCTTCCAGTTGGCGGAGCTGATGTACCAATCGTCATCTCTCTGCTCAATGCATTCACAGGACTCACAGTTGCTGCAAGTGGATATGTCTTGCAGTCCACTCTCCTGATTGTCGCGGGAACACTCGTGGGAGCATCTGGAACCATCCTCACGCGCCTTATGGCGGCGGCGATGGGCCGTTCACTATTTGGAACCCTCTTTGGTGCATTTACTGCGAAGCCACAAGAGGCAGCTGCGACTGGTGAAGTTCGCTCCGTTAAATCTGGATCTCCAGATGATGTGGCAATCTTGCTCAACTACGCACAAAGAGTTGTAATTGTTCCTGGTTTCGGCTTGGCTGTTGCGCAGGCACAGCACACTGTCCGTGAACTAGCTGATCTGTTGACTGCAAAGGGCGTTGATGTCGCCTACGGAATCCACCCTGTTGCCGGGCGCATGCCTGGCCATATGAATGTCCTTCTTGCTGAAGCGAACGTTCCATACGAGCAACTCGTAGAGATGGATGAGGTCAATCCAACATTCCCTCAAACCGATGTAGTACTGGTAGTTGGTGCGAATGATGTTGTAAATCCAGCAGCAAAGACCACTCCGGGATGCCCAATCTATGGAATGCCTATCTTGGATGTTGCAGACGCTGGCAATGTCATCTTTCTGAAGCGCTCTATGCGTCCAGGATTTGCTGGTATCGAAAATGAACTTTTGTATGATCCAAAGACGACGTTACTCTTTGGTGATGCTAAGGATTCGTTAACGAAGGTAGTGAGCGCCCTCAAAGCTCTTTAAATCCGCGGAGGGTTTAGTTAGAGCTTGCCACGCGCTATTTGAGCGGGCCACTTGATGTCGACTCCAAGTACGCGAGCGGCATAGAGTGGCCAGCGAGGATTACGCAAGAATTCTCGGCCGAGCATGACTGCATCTGCTTGACCTGATTCGATGATTGCATTTGCCTGCACAGGATCGGTGATCATTCCCACTGCCGATGCTTTGATCGTTGAACCGTGCTTAATGGCATCTGCGAAATCAACTTGATAGCCAGGGCCAACAGTTATCTTTGCATTGTGGACATTGCCACCACTTGAAGCGTCGATCAGATCTACTCCGAGTGGGGTCAGCTCGTTGGCTAGTCGGACTGAATCTTCAATCGTCCAACCTCCTTCGGTCCAATCGGATGCAGAGATACGAACAAAGAGCGGAACGCTCTCATCAACACTTGCGCGGATCTCTTGAACGACCTCTTTGAGCAAACGAGTACGTCCCTCGAAATCGCCGCCGTATTCGTCGGTACGTTGATTTGAAAGAGGTGAATAAAACTCGTGAAGTAGGTAGCCATGCGCGGCATGGATTTCTAAGAGGTCAAAGCCAGCAGATATAGCTCGCTTCGCGGCGTGGCCAAACTCTTTCACCAAGGCCTTGATCTCTGGAACTGTAAGTGCGCGCGGTACTGGGTAACCTTCGAATGCAATTGCACTAGGGGCAACAGCCTCCCATCCCCCTTCTTCAGGGGTTGCCATTAAATGATCTGATCCTGGGATTGCGGTGCCACCCTTTCTTCCGGCGTGAGCCAGTTGAATTCCCATTTTGGCGCCCATCGAATGCGCGAAGTCCACGATCGTGGCCCAGGCAGCAACTTGCTCATCGTTGTAGAGGCCAGGACAACCGATTGAAATACGTCCTTCAGGTACAACACCAGTGGCCTCAGCCATGATTAATCCAGCTCCACCCGTTGCAAGCGAACCCAGGTGAACGCGATGCCACTCTCCAACGACTCCATCTTTGGCGGAGTACTGGCACATTGGGCTAACCCAGGCACGGTTTCTAATTTCAACTCCGCGGATTGTTATTGGATCAAATAACTGTGGCACTTGATTTCCTAATCTATCTATTGGGGCAATTTATCGGGTCAATTTATCGGGTCAATTTATCGGGTCAATTTATCGGGTCAATTTATCGGGTCAATTTATCGGGTCAATTTATCGGGTCAAACTAGTGGGTCAATGTTTTTATATCTTTGCTTCTTCGGAAAAGATTACCCGACAATCGGATCCGTTGAATTCGGTTCTCTTGAATTCGGTTCTCTTGAATTCGGATCACTTGAATTCGGTTCTTCTGAATTCAACCTTCTTGAATCCCCGTCGGCGTATTGTGAATTCCCTCCAAGTTTTCGCGAGCAGGTGGCGTCACGTGCTCAGCAGGAATAGTTCCAAGCAATCCTTTTTGGAAATCTTCAAATGCTTGAATTACCTCGGCCTTTGTATTCATTACAAATGGACCCATCCATGCAACTGATTCGCGAATTGGTTCTCCGCCTAAAATCAATACATCCATTGAGGGCGAGCGCGACTCTTGATTCGCATCGGCCTTAATGACAAGGGTCGACCCATCCACCAGAACCGCGAGTTGTCCCATCTTTACAGGTTGACCGCTCTCTCCCACTGTGCCTTTACCGTTGAGGGTATAAACCAGCGCGTTGTAATCCGGGCGCCATGGAATGCGAAGCTCGGCACCTGGAGCCAGAGTTGCATGCACCATTGTTATAGGAGTCTGCGTTGAACCAGGACCAGTATGGCCAGCGAGCTCTCCAGCGATAACACGGAGAAGTGCGCCTCCATCAGCTGTAGTAAGCAAGGAGACATCATTCGCGCGGATATCTTGGTAGGCAGGTTGAGACCACTTCTTGGCAGCGGGCAGATTTACCCACAGCTGAAATCCATGGAATAGACCGCCGCTAACAACAAGATGCTCTGGCGGGGTTTCGATATGCAGAATTCCAGCACCAGCAGTCATCCACTGAGTATCGCCATTGGTTATGGTGCCACCACCGCCGTGATTATCTTTGTGATCAAAAATTCCATCAATGATGTAAGTGACAGTTTCAAATCCCCGGTGTGGGTGCCAGGGAGTGCCCTTAGGTTCACCGGGGGCGTATTCAACTTCACCCATTTGATCCAGGTGAATAAAGGGATCGAGATCGGCCATATCAACACCAGCGAATGCACGGCGAACTGGGAAGCCTTCACCCTCAAAGCCCTGCGGAGCAGTGGTAACGCTCTTAACGCGACGAATCTTGGCGTGTGGATCGGCGCTAACACGTGGCAGAACCGTTACATCGCTAACTGTTATAGCTGGCATTTATTGTCTTCTCTCTTCACTACTAATTTCTCTACTTATATTCTCTACTTATATCTATTGCCTTCGGTACTTAATCACCTTCTGCATTCAGTTCCAAATTAGCCGCTGACTTCAACAGTTAATTGAAGTTTCAACTAACTGAAGTATAGAACGTCAGAGTGGGACTCCGCATTCCCGATCAGGCACCGTATTCCCGATCAGGCTCCGCGTTCCCAATCAGGCACCGCATTCCCAATCAGGCACAGCTTCGCCCCCACTCGCACCTTCTCTCCACTTATCCACACCTTCCCCAATTAATCACAATTTCACCTCTATTTTGTCTGTACCCCAATCCAGGATTCACTCATGGACGAAAGATTTGTTGTCGAGCTACTCGGGAAGACCCCCGGGATTGAAGTGCTTGTCGAACTCGTCAAAATCGACCCCATGACGCTGACCGCTTCGGCGCGGGTGGATTACCTCGCAGCCCTCGAGAAACAAGGAGCCTGGCTCCAGGCTCTCATGCAGATTGCAATCGTCGCCGTGGCCGGCGCCGAGCCCGATAGCGACAAGGGGCTCTACTCGAGCGTTGACGACCCTCAACGCGAGGAGATTGCAACAACTCTCAACGTTGCTCCGGTTACCGCCCAATCACGAATAGATGTGGCGCGCGTCCTCACTCAGCACCTCCCCGCAACATGTACCGCATTGGCCAATGGTGAAATTTCAAGTGCCCAAGCAACCGTTATCGCAAAAGAGAGTGCCACCCTGCTACGTCGGGGAATTGATCCAGATCAACTTAAATATCTCGAGTCGATGGCCATTGCCTATGCCGAATTTCATACTCCGGCTCAAGTAACGAATAAAGTGCGAAGTCTCGTGGCCAAGATGGAGCCAGTTGAATTTGAAGTCGCAGTGGCACAAGCCAGTGAAGGACGACGTGTCACATTTACGCCTCAGCCGCATGGGATGGCTCAAATCATGGCGTTACTTCCTGCCGTTGAAGCCCAAACCGTCTGGTTGGCTATTGATAAGTTGGCGAGAGCGAATAAGGAGAAGGGTTTAGTTAGCTTTGCTTCCACGAAGCTTGCTAGTCAAAGTGAAAATCGCAGAAAGAGAGGTTTGGACTCCTTTGAAGATTCTAATGAGATAGGGCACTTGGCAAACCCCTCTCTCTCGAGAGAGGGAGACATCTCTGAAAAATCTTCTCATTTAGAGACTGGCTCAAATTCACATAGAGATCCCGTCTCGAACACAATGTCGAATCCAATGTCGAATCCAATGTCGAATCCAATGTCGAATCCAATGTCGAATCCAATGTCGAATCCAATGTCGAATCCAATGTCGAATCCAATGTCGAATCCAATGTCGAATCCAGATATGGAACTAATTTCGGCGGGAATAGAGCCACTTTCATTGGATCAACTTCGTGCTGATGCACTAGCAACGATCGCCGAGTCATTCCTGGCCGTGAGTGCAGATGAAAACCTCGCCCATGGGCGACCAGTAACTCTAAATCTGACGCTAGATCTGCCCACATTTCTAGGACTCAATGAAAATCCAGGAGTGCTTGCGGGTTATGGGGAAATTCCGGCATCCGCGGCAAGGTTGCTAGCAAAAGATGCCAAATGGCGCAGATTCATCACAGACCCTGTTACTGGAAACCTCCTCGATTATGGCCGACTCACTTATCAGCCTCCTCAACCACTCATCGATTTCATTGTCGCGCGAGACCGCAGGTGCAGATTTCCCGGTTGCCGCCAACCAGCCCGGGTATGCGATATCGATCATGCGATTCCCTGGGAAGAAGGCGGCAAGACCTCCAAAGAGAATCTAGGACTTCTCTGTCGAAGACATCACCGCATGAAGACACATGGTGGATGGGAGCTAGCTTCCTTTGAGGATGGCTCTTGCGAGTGGAAATCACCTGAGGGCAATATCTTCAAAGTCGCTGCGCGCTCAATAAATGAGGTGGCATGAGTGAAATTCAATGGGCTCCGTTAAAGTATGGCCACCACCCTGCAAATCCAAGGAGTTAAAAATGCTAAAAGGCTTTAAGGAATTTATTCTGCGCGGTAATGTCATCGATCTAGCCATCGCGGTTGTCGTCGGTGCAGCATTTACTGGAATCGTCACACAACTCACCAAATCATTCATTCAGCCACTCATTCAAGTCTTTGGTGGAGGTGGAATTCATGGTGGAGCATTCATTATTCATGGAGTAGCTTTTGATTGGGCAGCATTCATCAACTCAATCATCAACTTCTTGATCGTAGCCGCTGGTTTGTACTTCATCATCGTAGTTCCAGTGAATCGAATCGCTGCACACCGCCACCGCCAAGATGCAGCGGCGGCTCCAGCACCAGACCCAGAGGACGTGCAATTACTGCGCGAAATTAGAGATCTGCTTCGCAAGCAAAGTTAGAGGTCAACTCCTTCATTACTCTCCTCTAGGGATTTCTGTCTATTAGATCACACTTCCCTTGTGGAGAGGCATCATCATGTCTCCGATATCACCTTACAGTTGTCTGGATTTGTATTTACTTCGATCATAAATAGGCGCATCATGAAGTTGCAAAATCTTTTTGCGAATTCAGTGAAGGGCAGTACCCAAAGTGAAAGCACTTGTTTATGGTGGACCCGGAAAAAAGAGCTGGGTCGAAGTCCCAAATCCTAAAATTCAAAATCCAACCGATGTAATCGTTCGCTTGGATGCAACCACTATTTGTGGAACTGATTTACATATTCTTAAAGGTGACGTCCCCGCAGTAACAGTTGGTCGAATCTTGGGCCACGAAGGTGTTGGAAAAATTACTGAAGTTGGATCGTCCGTAACTAACCTGAAGGTTGGAGATCGAGTACTTATCTCGTGCATCAAGTCGTGTGGCTCCTGCGCAAATTGCAAAATGGGCCTCTATTCGCATTGTTTGGGTGACGAGGGTGTCTCAGGAATCGGATGGGTCTTTGGCCACCTTATTGACGGAACTCAAGCCGAGTATGTTCGCGTACCTTACGCAGAAAACTCACTCTATAAACTTCCAGAGAGTGTTTCAGATGAAGAGGGGGTCATGCTCTCCGATATCTTCCCAACCGGCTTTGAAATTGGAGTTCAGTATGGCTCGGTCAAGCCGGGAGATGTTGTCGCGGTCGTCGGTTCGGGTCCAATTGGACTAGCCGTCATTGCAACTGCAAGCCTCTATGGGGCAGCTCGCATCATCGCGATTGATCTAGATGCCAATCGTCTACAGAAGTCCCGCGAGTTTGGCGCCACCGACACTGTTAACTCCGGTGACTCCAATTGGAAAGAGCAGGTCATGGCTCTCACCGATGGAGCTGGAGTAGATGTGGCAGTAGAAGCAGTCGGGGTTCCAGACACATTCACAATGGCAACCGAAATCGTTCGCCCTGGTGGACACGTGGCCAACGTTGGAGTACATGGCAAGGAAGTGCCGCTGCACATTGAAAATCTCTGGATTCAGAACATCTTCATCAGCATGGGGCTAGTCAATACCAATACAACGACAATGTTGCTGAAGCTTGTTGAGAGTAAGAAGTTGCCAGCCTCAAAAATGGTGACGCATCGATTCACTTTCGACCAGTTCATGGAGGCCTATGACACCTTCGGTCGTGCTGCTGAAACAAAGGCACTCAAGGTAGTGATTAGTAGGTAAAAGGTAATAGTCAACGAAGCAGGGAAATAGAAAGACGAGCAGTCAGTTGATTAACTGACTGCTCGCTCTTCGTGGGGGGGTAGCGAATATCCGTTTTCACGCTCAATATTGAGGGTAATAAATTAGCCATTTTGAGTGTTTTCACACAGAAAATGCTGAAATTTCACACGCGTAAAGCAAACATGGATCAAATCCAAATTGTTTAGAATTTAGGCAGTCAACCCCCCAATATCTTGAGAAAATTGGTCAAGTGAGTCCCCCAACGAAGGAGATTAAATGTCTGAAGACCAAAAATTGCCTAATGAATCTATTCCCTTTCTTCCGAGAAGTGAGCAGGAATACATGCTCATACCCAAGAGTGCCCTCAGGATGGGAACGGAAGTTTTAAGGGAAGAGATAAAGCGAGTGCAGGATCGATCTCGCTAATTTGAGTGGTTCAGCCTCACTTCTCAAAACCCAAATTCAGGACACATTTTCGCTAGAATTACAAAATCATCCCAAAACACAAAGAGGGCGAAAACAGACTGACCTACTCAGGTTTGTGAGCCGTCAAATCTCGTTGAATCTCTAGAGTCCTCTCGGGACTAACTCCGGCAATCTTGGCAAAATCCTGCCACTTCGAAACTGCTTCAAAAACTTGAGTAATGATCACCTCTCGGTCTTGGATCAAAAACTTATCTCCAACGGTTCTTAGATCAGCAAGAGAGATACCTTCAAATTTCCCATTGACCGCCATCAAATGATTTTTTATCCATTTATTTTGTTCGTCATGGGCGTAAGTGAGGTCATATGCTGGAGCAAGTTTCCAGGGTGCGCCTTGCGGCATCAAGAAGGCGAAATTCTTGGTGTGGTCGTCCCTGTTCAAAGCAACTACGTTAAACACCATGCGTCGGAAGGCTTCTTGTTTTGCCTCAGCCCCCAATTTCAAAGCATCAATTGTTTGAAAGTACTGTGCGTAGGAGTGAGTTGCGATCATTCCATAATCCAGATGAGCCATTGCGCAAAGAGATTGAAGGTGAATCCGGGCGTTATTCAAACCACGATCAAATCGTTTAGTCATAAAGTGGGCGCGGTCGCCCTCTGGAAGAAGCATGGAATCAGAAATATCAATGCCAGCATCTCTCGCCATCAAATAATAGGCGTACTCCGTTCGACAAAATTCCCCGGGTGTCATCAAGTCGACGTTTCCACTTGCGGTGTTCCCTAACACTCCATCAAATTTGATCAACCACTGCTCATAACCTGGAAGCGCGTCAATTTGTCCAGAGCGGATAAATTGTGTCTTTGGGTCATACGCAATTAGTGCCTTTGGCCTAGCCCCTCCAGCTGAAGTACCAACCTGAATCAACTGCCGGATTGCATCTCGATTTTCTTCCTCACCTCCGAGTTGACCACTCACCACAGATTTCGCCGCCGAAACCAGGTCAGCAAGGTGTATTGCAGTGGATTCCAATGCTTCTTCTCCCCGGGGAGGGTAAAAAGTCAGTGCTCCCATCGCGCGATCTCCGATATATGCCAAGCGATCGAGAACAGAAATCTCATTTAATAGGATTCCTTGCTCGGCTAGGTAGGCGTTCACGACAGAGTTTCCAAAAGAATCGGGAAGAGCGTCAGCTATCATCGCTGGAAGTCTTTGGAATTTTTCGATACCTAAATCAGGAAAGATGTACTTCCGTGGCCCCAAGGGCATATTGATGGGCGCCAACTCTTGGCCATGCTCAATCCAGGCTTTGTCATATTCAAAAACATAGAATCCTGATTTTGGATCCAGCGCGAGAGCTCCAACTTCCTCTCCCCATATTTTTACTCCGACGGCCGTAACTGACTGATAACTCATTTAACTGGTCTCATAATTGTTCACTTTGAAATGCTTGGGGTTTATAGGTTTCCGGAGTTCTCTTCTTAACAACTCCAACGGGCTGATTTCAGGTTCTTGGCTGGGAAATGACGAGAGCCAGTCAGTCCGACCAAGAGCCCTCGCAATCAGTATCAAGGAGCGCATACTGCTTCCATGTCCACCTTCGATTTTCTTTATTGCAGACACTGAGAGGTCAGTGATCTTGGCGAGATCTTTCTGGGTCAAGTCTTGGGCACGCCTCATCTTCGAGATGTCTCTGCCGAGCGCAACTTCCCATTCCGCAGTTGAAAGCGGTTCGCTGGTTTGTGCCATCTCAATACCTCTTGTTTTGTCTCTTGGTACACAATTATGACCCTATGCCCACTAATTGTCAATCATTTTGCGCGTTGAGGGTTGCAATTGTAATCTTTTTTGCAATTTTAGCCTATTTAGGCTTCTTTTTTATCCCTAGGAGGCAGAGGTCTTGGGTTGGTTGCGCTGTCAGGGTCACAATTTTACCCCCTTTGGCGGGTAAATAGAACGTCTGAGCGAAAAGAGGCTCTAATTTCCCCACCTACGCTCGGCTCGTACGTACCTTACCGGGATTTCGTCAGGGCGAAGAGGGCGGTCCACAATGGGACGAAATCTCTCGGGAGTAATTCGCTCCCGTTCATGTTCTTCCTCCATATGAACCGCAAAAATCTCATCACCCTTACCTTTTAGAACATCGACCAAACGCGCTACCAGCACATCAAGCCGATGAGTTTCAGCTTCTGCAGCGCCTAGCCGTTCCTGAAGACTAACTGGTCGATGCCCACACCACTCCCTCAAGAGCTCATGAAGCGGTTTTGCATACTTTAGATACATCTCATACTCCCATTCAGGAGAAGTCTTATCGTTCTCCCTGCGGTTTGAAAGCCGGAAGCCCCCACGTTTGCATTCTTCCCGCTTCACCTTTTCATCTTGAATCACCCACTCAAGAATGGGCATCGGATCTTGTCGGCAAGCTCTCTCGGCAATCAAAAGAGTTCCTTCAAGAGAAAGCACCAACTCGCCATTCAACTCAAACCAGGAAATACTAGAGATGAGTTCAGATGTTGCAATGCCGGTGAATTGTCTAAGTGCCTCTGCATCATGAACCGTCGTTGCGAACTTAATAGGATTCCATTCCCACGTTGCAACCGAGGTGGGAACGAGAAGATTGAATACGGTTTCAATGCCACACTCCTCCACATCCGTGACCTTGAAAACCTCGAGTGACTGCCAATTTGCCATGAGCTGGTCAAAGGCTTCAACTTCACACCACAATCCTCGAAGTCGATTGCCAAGCACGGTTTTACGTACCCCCACTTGTCCATCGTCTAGGAATTCGATTTCTGCCCGAAAGCTCTGCTTTCCTTGATAAATCTCAATAATCTTTACACGTTCGGATGGCCCGTATGTTCGTTCGCGATAAATACATTCATCTCCCACTTCATACGACACGTCACCCTCCATTTGTAAGTTAATTTATTTGGAACCCGATACCTGGTGATATCGCGGAGTAGTGGTCCTCTTCATCTTATAGATAAATTTGAGCCGCATCTCACCCTGAAGCACTTCCCTAAAATATGAATTCACTACTGTTTGTGTTTGCCAAATTTTCCTTGAATTCTTCTGCGGACGGATGCATGCTTCCCTTCCAGCTTCAATGGTTGTTGAGGACTTTCTTGGAGTTGTTCGCTCAAAAAAGAATGCACTATCTCGTTGTGCTCGAATCTTCGCGCACCTTCAATTTTCTCTTTTGACCATATACCAGCCCATTCAACTCGATTTTTCCTGATCCAGTAGTGCGACTTACATGGAAACCCCCAGTTCCCAATTGAGGGAGTAAGCGAAACCGACCTACCGTCAAAGGAGATCTGCCACCGATTGGGTCGAAGTAAGGTCACCACCTTAGATCCGCAACCGCAAAAGCAGAGATGAATAGCAGTTGCGTATTTCATGCTGATATACAGGGTTCCCTCTTCCAACTCATCGGGAATGATGTCCCCAAATTGGTGCCGAATCTCTACAAGGCGGCTCACTGATAAGTCTCATTCACAATGCGATTCGTCCCAACGTTATAGACACTCATATTTTCTTTCTTTTGATCAATATAGAAGCCGGCCAATTTTTTCCACTTGATCACAGCGAGTGTTGCATTCAGTGAATTGAGGTCGGCTATTTGAATATTGCTGTCATACTCACCGCCTTTAGCTACATCTGCAAGTGGAATTGAATTCTTTTCACCGATAAGTGCATTACTTTGTTCAGTACCCGAAGTAACCCGGAGCGATCCAATCAGCGAGTCACCCTCTCTGGAAACGCCCATTCCCACATCGATAAATGTAATTTTACACGCGATCAACTTCTCAATTATGGCTTTCTTTGCTGAACCGCCGTCCATCGAGTGAAATACAAAGTCCATCTCTTCTAAATCCTGGAGGCTTGACTCCTCGATGTAGTATGGATGGCGAACTATTCCTGAATGCATGTTGTCGTATATTCCATAAAGATAATCCACTTTCAGCGGCATTTCCTTTAACTCCTCTAACGATGCTGCACCGGGAGCACGAAAAGCATTGTGCTGGGAAAATACATCGCCATCAAAAAGGTGAATCTCCTGGACCGGAGTTTTAGCAACAAGATCCAAAATATACGACCCCGTCCCGCCGAGACCCACTATCGCAACCCTGCGGAATTGCAGTTTCGAAGTTATAGCTCCAATCCCGACTCGATCTGAAGCGGAGTCGATATATCGAAAAACGGAATTCCCTTGCTCCAGGTCTTCTGCAATGTATGTTTTGGCAGTGGCACTTGAATCTATTGCCAGAGCATGGCCTAATAGAATATTGATGTACCTTGTCATCTTTTCGAAGTAGTTTGCGTATCCCTCTGCGGGCTTGTTAGAGAAACTCTGATCAACATCTAGTCCGGGTGCCAAATTTTGTCTGCCACTCGAATGAATTAGCTGGGCATGAAGTGGGGAGCCAGTGGCATCGCAAGGTAATCCACCTTTAAAGTAGACCATGTGGTCTGCAGGTCTCTTCGTGACATCCCCCGAGAGAGTAAGTGACGAAACCAGAGTCCCATAAGCGACCGTCCGTTCACTTGTGACATAGGGGACATGAAAAACTAGTAGAAAGCCGCCCTGAACTTGGATTTGGTACCCAGCTTGTCTGAGAGCCAGTAGATCTTGACTATGACTTATTAGAAGTTTCGACACTGAAGATCGTTCCTTCCTTAATATGAACCACTTCACCATCAATCATTACGCCGTCATGCCGAGGACCTATTGCGTCTTCGAAAGTCACGACCAGGGTTTCACTTGGATTTGGATAATTCGCACCCATTGCCAAAGTCACTATTTCCTCGTAGGTCACATGGTTAGAGGTGACAGTCTTTGGATGAGCATTCACCACTATCTCGTAATGCTTTTCTGAGCTATTAAGAACTTCCTGAGTTTGAGTAGCGTCTGACATTGGATTGCCTCTTTCAGTTGTCTATTTCATCGCCGAGCGGGATTGCTCGGCGAAAGGTGTGTGTGGAAGTAAGTGCATCAAGATTCGAGTGAAGATCTGGCCACCCCATTGCGTGGCATTCAGGAATAAAGCCGTTCCAGAATGTGTTGAGAGAAGCATGAGAAAAACCAGTGCAAATAGCCCACTTGCGGCCCGATTTGATCTAGCGAGGTAAAGCAAGGTAGGCTCCTTTTGTGTCAGTAAAGATTCAATGGTGCAATAGTAGCACACGTGGCGATTCAGCAAAGGATCAACGACGCGTAGTAGAGTCGGTTTTATGGCCAATAACTCGGTAGCCAAACAAGCGCAAGAACGCGAAGAAATACCCTCCGAGAACCAAATTCTCGACATTTCTCAACTTTCGTCCATGCTCCGAGATCGGCGGGGCGACCTGTCAATTCGGCAAGCGGCAGCTCGAGCTCAGGTGAGTTTTAGTACCTTTGCACGTGTCGAGAGTGGCGCTCAACCAGATTTAGCGACTTTCGCCCAATTGTGTGCCTGGCTGGGAGTCTCCCCGGGGCACTTCTTTACTTCCAGTGCGAATCGGCCAGAAAACCCGCTGGATGAAGCCGTTGCTCACTTTCAAGCTGATCCTCGCCTTTCACCGGAAGCCAAATCAACTCTTAGTGCAATGATGAAAGACCTTTACACAGCATTGGCGAAGCAAGAAGTCTCGATCGGGACCACAGTGGCATGTCACCTGCGCGCGACAAACGTTATGAGACCAGGAGTTCCAGAACGTCTGGCTTCTTTACTCCAGAGCATGCACGGCGAAATAGTCAATCAGGTTAATGCAGGAAAATTGTGACTTTACCGCGTGGATTTCGCGCGGAGGCGGAACGAAAATCAGTTTCCTTTCGTAAGGAACTAGGCCTAAAACCCAATGACTCAATGGACATTGAGAGTCTTGCAAAAAAATTGAATGTGAAAATAATTAATGCCGAGAATTTGGTTTCTCGAGATAAACTCGAAGAGCTAGAACGTATTCAATCTTTTTCTTTTTCTGCGGCGACTTTCGAAGTCGAAGGACGACACTTCATAGTTACTAACCCCCTCCGAAGCTCAGGACGTCTCTCAAGCGATATTGCGCATGAGTTATCTCATATTGTTCTCAATCACGAACTCAACGAAGTAAGAGAGTTGGAAGGCGTAGCTTTTCGAACCTGTCGCCCAGATGAAGAAGAGCAGGCCAACGCACTGGGAGCAACTCTTTTACTTCCCAGACCTGTTCTGACTTCCGCTGCTTATAAGGGACTATCGCCGGAAGAAATTGCAAAGGAACACAATGTAACGATCGAGATGGCAAAGTACAGATTTAATTCCAGCGGCGTTGCAAAGCAAGTAAAGCGCCAATCAAAATAAATCAGTAAAATATATTGTTTGAGTTGAACTTTCGGATAAATAACATCGTAATTTCAGTGGAGAGAATTTGAACTCTATTTGGAGGTGGTGCGCCCAAGTTTGATAATTTGACTCAGGCGCACTTTCACTCACGTTGATTGAACCGATAGGACCAATTGAACTCAGTCTTTCTTAAACCAACTGAGGCAGCTTTCCAATCCCAACCGCTGGATCAATGGCCGTTCTAGGATCTTGAGCCCCGAGTGGTAGATATGAAATGGCAAGTGGTTGTGAGAGATCTAGAACCAACCAACCATTTTCGGCCGACGAAGTGTATGGTCCAAGGAAATCTATCCAATCTTGGTGCTTCCGCTCTCGAAACATCACGAGCAGCCTGATCGCGCAGTCTCCATCTACAAAGACTTTTACATCCCTTTCTGGGTAGTGCAGTGTGACCTGACCTAAAATCTTCTTGTTTGCGATCCTCGCACTCGGGAGGAATTCTCGATATTTGGGGAAGTCCGGCTCCTCCTCGGTCTCGGAAATTCCGGCCTGGGGCGCGTCTTCGGATTCTCCTAGAGCACCCTCCGTCATCACTTCATCCGTAGTAGCTTCCGTTGCCTCTTTCCCATTGGCGGCAAGCTCTTGATCTTCGTTTTCTTGTGTCACTTTTGATTCTCCTGTCTCACGAACGTCAGATTGACGTGCTAGATAAAGAAAACCATGCTTGGCAGACACTTTTTCCATAAACCGGGGGCGATCGATTTCCCGAAGTCATTCACCTTTTGGGAAAAAGAATTTCCCTTTTGCATACACACTATCGGTCCTGCTCCTCAGCGACGCAGATTGCCACCAACGCGTTGATAATAGAGATGGGAACACCCCCACCCATGTTGGTGCAGAGAGAACCTTTCATGTCGACGCTATTGTCCCATTCAGCTGACCATAGCCACCGTAGTTTTCCTTCAGGTCCGTAGATCATTTCGGCGCTCATGCCCTCCATGTTCTGCAATCCGGAATCCACCCACGCCTGATCGGTCTCTAGTTTGGCTAGAGACGAGTGAGTAATACGAAGAGTCAAGAAATTATCGCCTTCGTGGGGCTAGATTTGAGATTCTGAGAACCATAGCTAAACCCAATCACGCAGGTTCCTTTAGAGTGTTTGAAATACTAGTGATGAGAGCTCTTATCGTTTCATGACTCATTTCGCGCAATAGCAGATTAGGGCGTTTGGAATAGGAAGCGCTTCTCACGAGAGCAGCGTCTATCTGTACTTCAGGGACCACTTCAACCGCTTGCAAAAAGCGCTCTGCAATTTCCGGCGAGGATTTAAGATCCTCAAAACGAAGTTCGATACTGGTTCCCTTTTTCTGCGTGTAGAGAATCACCGGCCACTTAGATCCCGCGCCTGCGACATCGAGGCGGAAATTGAGCGAGGGTGTCTCGGCTTTGCCTCCTGCAAGATCAAATCCCTCAGTAATGAGAGCCTCGAGGATAGTTCTGGCCTTATCCGAAACGGCTGACTCATTTTCATCTATCCATGAGAGGAATTGGTCTTCCGTCCAACGCTCTCTAGCTTCGCGTGAACGTTGGGATTTTGCCTCAGCCAACTCTTCCCCATATATCTGGCGACTAAGGATCTCAATGTTTCCATCTTGACTACGTGAATAGACCACTGCAATGACAGCCACGGATGGAACAGTCACATGGTTGAGATACTCAACAATGCGGCGAAGATCATCGTTGATTTCATCAACCGCCAGTACGACCCGAAATTCTCCGCTGGAAAGAATCCTCTCTAGCCTTGTCCATAGTTCAATCGAGTCCACCTCATCGCTAAATAAAGAGGTTCCCGTACGCAAAATCCATTGAGCATCGAAATCTTCCACACTCATTCGCCAGAATCTTGAGGCGTAATCCAAGACTTGTCCGATAATCTCCCTGCGAACTTCTCGGTTGGAGGCGAGTTTGCACTCCACCAAAGTCAGCCCATTCTCGAGATCGATAGCTACGACATCTGAAGGGCCAACTCCTGACTGAAACTCAATGCAGACATGGGCATTCTTCTTTACACCTGGGATCAACCAAGGATGCTCTTGCAAGATGCTCTGGAGGTGAGCCTCGTCGGTGTAGCCGGACTTTTCTGGTTCGCGCCAGGATTCTCCGCTATATCTGACAAGCACATCAGCCATTTCTATTCTGTTTCCGTTGGATTTTCGTCGACTTTGTAGAAGATTTTTGCTGCATTAAAACCCTCATGCCATTGAGTTGCAAGGGATATTTCTCTATCAATTTGCTCTCCGTAGAGTCCATCGAAGTATTTATGTGCGGCCAATCTAGTGACCTCGTGGTTCTGGCGTTCATATGCCTCCTGGACAGCGCGAATTCCATCCACACTTCTACCATTTTCTTCCAAATCCCAGTCTAATTGGTCCCTCCATCTAGGGTAAGACCTCCACGATTGGAACGTTGACTCGTTGGCAATTAATTTAAGTGAAGTATCAATGGGTGCAAACGCCTGAATGTACGTGGAATCTGAGCGCTTTTCGTTTCGCCACAAAGCACCCGAACTCGTTCTGGTTAGCCCTTGAAGCAAAAGCATCTGAGTACCAATGATTAGAAAGCTGCTCAAGTAATCTAAGTCCACCTCTGAAAATGGATTTAGGTGCCCAAATTCGGATGCAATGATCATCCCCTCGCTTGAGATGAATGCGAGAGAGGGAATTTCTTCAATAGTAAAGCTTGTTCCCTGCAGCCGTTTTGATTGCGCTGATTTTGCGGCTGACTTAAAAGTCGTATAAAGGTCTCTCGGCCCGTTATAAGTTCTTACCAGAGTATTCCACCATGCGGTTCTTTCCGAAGATAGCAAATATGCAGTAAAGGGTACGACCTCAAGAAAAGCGGAATCTCCCCACTCCTCGCCTTTATCCCAACCCAATATCTCCATTACTGTCTCCAAGCCAGGTCGAGAACAACTTCACCTTGAGGGGAGGCGGTCAAACCGCACAAACTAAAGATTTTCAACGGACTGTCCTGACAAATGAGCAGAACTTAAAACAGCACTTTCTACAAGTAGCCGACTACTTTTTCTTGAAAGATCTAAAGGCGACGTAACTCCTTCGATCAAGATTGTTGCTGCTTCAATGGTCGAGACCTCAACTTCGAACCCCTCGCTGAGAGCCGCCGTGATAGACCCATTGAGTCTAATATTTGTCGGTTGTGACGGCCCTGGGGTTCGATAATGTTGGAAACGTCTTCTCAATTGGTCGGTTTCTCCGACATAAATTTTCTCTCGTATTTTAAAGCGATAGATTCCAGGGACTTCTGGCGCTTTCGGAAATCGCAATTTTCCACCTTCAAGTGAAACCTTGCCAATCTTAGTAAAGTCGAATTCAACTGAAATTTGCGTCATCAAAAGCTTCCACCTATGGCCAGAAGGAATTTGGCTGCGATCATCGAATAACTACTTGTACTCACGAAAGCCAGCCACCAATTCTTTCAAGGTATCCGGTTTGTACTTTTCAAATCCCTCTTGGTCGACGTAGACAAAGTCGTATTTCACCTTGGATTGCAAACTATTTATATCGTCACACCATTGACTCAAGCGAGCTAATTTCAAAGGATCATCCAAGTCTTCCTGCCCCTTAGTTTCAATGATAAACACCTCACCACTAGTGGATTTAACGATGAAGTCAGGTACGTAATTGGAGATATCGCCATCGGCATTTACGTAATCAAGGCGAAAGTTCACCGCAAGGAAGTTTTTGGCGTACGAGATGACATCATCAGCTCCTTCCAAGAAACTTGCAAAGAGAAGTTCCAGATGGCTATCTCCGACAATCCGGTTAAAGACGCTCTTCTTGGGAACCAGGTATCCCTGATCTTTCACGACAAAGGGCCGAGTTTGGCGAAGCTTGATGTAATCGCGGATCTCAGCATCTCCCTTATCTTGAACTGTAAGCTCATTGATGGCCTTCTTAAAAGTCTCCAAGACTGTCTTTGTGGCTTCCAGCTCCGAGAGATTGCGAAGCGTGTTGGGGTCCTCTAACTCAACTTGACGATCAAAGAGGTAATCGGAGACGAAGATCTTGACCTTGGGGTACAGGACGTCGTAGCCCGAGAAAAGACGCATCTCCTTCATAATCGTTTTGGCGTAGTAACCAATTGCGCTACGGTAATCGGCAATTCCAGCGGTATTCAAGATTGTCGAATGATCGAACTCGTCGGTTGTGATGTCCTTAAAAATAATCTCTCGCAGAGCCTCTTCCGTGAAACTCTGGTACTTCACTTTTGCGTGAGGCAAAGTCGCTGGATCCAGAAGCGAAAGGTTCTTATACTCTCTAAATACTCTATTAGTAAGGATTGGAATTTCAATATCGAGTTTATCGATATCCTTTTTGACGTTGGAGTTATCAATTTCGATCACTATCGGAGTATTTGCCGGAGAACCCGGTCCCATTGGCTTTCTCTCCAGGATGACACCTTCGGCCTTAATTGATTCTACAAAGTCCATAAATGCGTCCGTACCAACCACGCTTACGTACTCCTCGATCTCTCCCGAGTACATCTTGCGAAGACCTCTACCCAGAGTTTGTTCAGGCAAAATATTGCTTTGAGCGGTATAGGCGCGAAGTCCTACGATCGTGGTCACATTGCGAACATCCCATCCCTCTTTGAGGACCATGACGGAGACGATCGCTTTATAGGGACTGGTGGGATCATCTATTGAATTAGCCTGCTCGCGAAGAAGATCCATCTCCTCTTTGCTTTTTCCCGATGCCGCCTCAGAGATTTCCCCGTTATTCTTCGTATGGATAACTAGAACTGCTCCTTGCAGCTCTGGATACTTGCTCTCTAGAAATTCCGCGACATCGTCACAGTTACGGGTGTCATCGGTCATCACGAAGAGAATTGATTTCTTCCCCATTTTTTCGTGCTCTTCATAAGACTTTTGCCACTCAATCACACCAAGATTTAAATAGTCCTGATATTTTTCAGTAAATTTGGCGCTCTGATGCTCCACCAACTTAGCCCTGCTTGTCGGATCTGGAAGCACGGGGTGCTTGACCACATTCTGTGAAATAGCTTCAACCAAAGGGTAATCCGCAATCGTCTGAACGAATATTGCTCCATTGTTGTGCTTGGGAGTAGCAGTCACATCCACCTGCATAGAGAGTGAGCCCCCTTTTTGAAGAAGGCGATTGTGGATATCTTCTATCGATTTGAACCAGGCCATACCAGCGTCGTGGATATGGTGCGCTTCGTCATTAAGCACCATGAGCTCGTCAATATCTCGTACAATCATTCCCAAATCTACTTTGGAGTCGTTCGTTGCTCCAGTGGGTCGAGTACCTAGGAAGTAATCCATTGTGTCTTCATCACCTGCTGAGGGAGGGATATCTGAGCTCGAATAAACGCGGTGGATATTGGTAAGAAAGATATTCCCTGTGGAATGGGTGATGCGAACATCATCCTGAAGGTGAAGAGTTAACTGGAAATCATCACGCCATTCGCGTCCACCATATCCATTATCCGGAAGGATAGGGTCATCCTTTAAAAAGATGCGCAGCCCCTGAAAATCTTTGTAAATTCGATCTAGAACAATGATATTTGGAGCAATAACTAGGAAATTCCGAGAAAGCTCCGAATCGGCTTCATATAGCTTGTGGAAAAAACTCCAAGCCAGTACCAGACTTAATACTTTCGTTTTTCCAGAACCAGTAGCCATCTTCACTACATATCTACGCCACGTCTCATCGAACATACCGGCCGAAACTTTTCCTGAACTATCAAATCGCATCAAATCGAATTTATCTTTCGCTCCAACAACATCGTAAAGGTAAATGATGGTTTCTAATGCCTCACGCTGTGCAAAGAAGTATTGAAATTCTCGCCACCCTCCATTTGGCTGTGGCATCAAGTGGTCAGTGGCAAACCACCAATTCAACAAGGTTTTACTTGTCTCGGTGGCACCCACATACCCACTATCGCGCCAATCTTTAACTCTCTTTCGAAGCTCTGGAACTAGTGGCGGCATCAATTTGTCAGCAGACGAGTCACGCAAGTTCTCATCAGCGGGAAACCACCGAATTGAAGGGTCAAGTATCGTAAAAGGCGAAGGTGGGAACTCTGGATGGAGTGCCATTACTTTTTACCACCAATGTTGACTTCCACAATTGTCATGGTGTCGTTGCCAAATATGTCCACAACCTTCACTGCTACTTTGCGCGAACCAGGAGTGCACTCGTGTGAGACGCTAGTTAGCTCTAGCGAGCGATCTTTCTTTGTTCGGAATGATTGCCATTCATTCTCAAAAATATAGTCTCCAGTCCAAACTTCTTCCCACTCCCCGCTTGCCTCATTCTTGACGCGGACAATCTCCCTTTTGCTTTCAAAATTGAAATCAACAGCCCAGTAGTCGATCCAGTCAGTCCAATTCTTTGTGAGTTGCTCTCTGGACACAATTCCGTTCTTATCTTTGGAAACTTTAACTATTTGACCCTTTTCAACCACAATCTTGCTAGCCTTTTCTTTTAGCGTCGTCTCGGCAGCTGACACGGAGTCTTGTGAATAGAAAACGGAAAAATCTGTTAACTCAATCGCGATGCTGCTCTTCTTGATAATCGGCTTAATTTCGATGGCTGCGACGTCATGAAATACAACCTGACCTTTATCAACTGCCCGCTTGTCGAACACCTCGGCTGGAATATGTTTTGGAGATATATCAATCCCTTTGGATCTAGCATCGTCCAAAACATTAGGAAAGAGCCCCATTTCATATTCAAAACCTAAGATGTCCACTTTAGTAATGTGCTTTTGTCGACACTCAAGAATTACCTCTTCCACGAAGAGACGGGACACAGGAACATTGACTGGTCCCACTGCGACTAGGCGACCCGATTTTTTTCCTTGAAAGGTTTTGAAACCCTCTGCTGCATCTGCCTTATAAGCCTGCAAAATCAACTTAACAAAGTCCTTTTCTTTCTCCTCTATTTGTTTAATTTGCTCCTCGATACGCAAATTGTCATTAACGCCGATGAAATGTTGCCGTTCATATTTTCCAAGATTAAGAATCTCAAAGGCTCTAAAATCCTTTCCGTTCTTCTTCAATTCTCGCTGTACCCCGATTAACCGCTTTCTCGTGGTGTGGATAGCAAACTTACCAAGATCACTGGCTATCCATTTTCTTCCCAACTTCTCGGCAACAGCGGGCGTGGTTCCGGAACCAGCAAAGAAGTCGACTACTAGATCGCCTGGATTTGATGACGCTTGAATTATGCGAGCCAACAATGCCTCAGGTTTTTGCGTTGGATATCCAAGTTGTTCATGTTGACCCTTTGAGAGGTTAACTATGTCCGTCCAGATAGAACCGATCGCAAATTTGGCTTCGTCAAGATAATATTTCTTATACTCTCGCCCAGACTTAGTCTTGTATATGAGGTTTTGCTCTCTGAAGGTCTGAATTGATTTTTCTGAGTAATCACCGAGGGTGACCTTTTTGAATTTACGACCGTCGGAATCCTCATACATGTATTCGCGCAGCTGAGTTTCTCCCAGCTCTTCTTTGTACACCGTGTTATAAATTGATTTCCCAGATTTTCGAAAGACTATTATGGAGTCACCTTCGCGGGACCATTGTTTTGAGGTCTTTTTTGCTCCCTTTGCGGCTGAATCTCGTAACCAAACAATAGTATTCATGAAATTCTCGCGACCAAACACCTCCTCTAAAACATTCCGAATATAGGCGTCTAAACGCCAATCGCAATGTAGGTAAATAGTTCCATCTTCGGCTAGTAAGTCGCGCATAATTAGCAGCCGTTCGTAAATCATAGATAGAAACGAATCAGAACCTTTGCCCCAGGTATCGCGATAAGCAATCTCTTCAAGAATATTAGGTTGCTTGGTGAATGTGTCCTCTCCGAATTCAATATCCATCGAGAAATCCGCCCCTACATCAAACGGTGGATCAATGTAGATCAATTTGATCCCCCCATTCTGCTCAATTTCGTCGCGCAAGGGACCGTTTTTGAGCGAGGATAAAATCAGTTTGTTATCACCCCAAATAAGTTTATTTTGCCAACCTTTTAGTTGGCGCCCGCGTTCATCAACATCAAACATGCTCATTTGCATTTTTGTGTCCACCTCTGCACGCGGCTCGTCCACTTGCTCAATTACTTGAAAGGGAAGGACAACATTTGTTACTTCGTTGGTCTTGCCGTTCCAAACCAACTCAACCTCACGCTTGTCATCGAAGAGTAGAAATCGGTATTTATCCGGTAGCGGCTTCCCGGCCTCAAGAAACCGAGTTACTTCCTGTTGCTCCTGGGGAGTCAGCTGCGCCATAGACGTTTCTCTCTTTTCAAAATCTGATGTTCCATTTCAGAGCCCTTAGGCCGGAGTCGACCAGGGCTACCCCAACGGCGAAATGCCATTTGCGGGCAATTGCCCTAACCACCTCAGAGATTACTGGGAGGCGGTGACGGTGTCAGGCATTCGATTGACTCCGCTCAAGGGGGTTGAGTTCTTGCTTGGTAACCCCCGTGCGCATTTTCGGCTTATTCGAACGGTTATCCCTATGAACATAGAGGAAGCAAATCAACACTCGGCAATTCCATCGGAGGTCGAGATCTACTTATCGGCTTATAAGCCCCGTTATTCCCACTCCGGGCAATGGGAACGCCTCCGAGAACAGATTCTCAACCTAATTCGCAAGGCGGCACCTCAAACCAAAGAAAAGGCGGGCCAGTTCCTCACCTCTTTTGGCTCGCTACTCGCGGAAGCGGCCGAGAGCCATTTTGACGGGCCGCTAGAGCAATTGCTCACCCAAGAGGGAATCGAGCGGAGCCGAGTCAGGCTTAATTCCAGTGGACAAAGCCTCAAGCGAGTTCAAGTTGTTGGAGAGATCCTGACCCACCTCCACAGAGTTTTACATGATCTACCGTCAGTCATCTCAGATAAGCCTCAAAAGAAAGAGGCCTCCAAGCCATTTACTCTTCAACATTTCGAGGAGCTAGTCCAATTCCTGCGTCGTCCCCGTGGCTCCGTGCAACTTCATGTGACCCGTCGATTAATTCTGGCTCTAGGCGCCGGACTTATCGGTGAGAGAGCCGATGAGGCCAGAATTTTCTTTGGAGATCGAGGAATCTCAGCCATTTTGGATGCCAATGGAGATCGGCGTCCACTCTCCAAAAATTGGATTTCGCACCTTAGTCCGCTTGCTACAGTCGATTTAGAACTCTATAAAGTTCCAGATGCTCAGCTGACTTCAACGTGGTTGCGCGAACTCTCACTGTCTTACCTCTGGCCCCGCTTGCGTGATGAGTGGCTTTTGGAACAACTTGATGGAACCAAACCTGCATTTGTCCAATTTAGGAGAGCGGGAGTAACGGAATACGACCTTGATCGAATGGTGCTCCGTTGGAATCAAATTCCATCCGTCACCGCAGACCGCTATTTAAGAAATCCCAAGAAATATGTCGATATTGAGTGCGCACCAGTTGCGACTGAGCACGGTTCCCATCGAACCTCAACCAAGAGGCAGAGAGAAGGACGCATAATTGAAATGAGCACCACAACCTTGAAAAAGCCGAGCATGGCAGAAGTTAGACGAATGAATAACTCAAACGTTGCAAAAGTTGCCACGATTACTCAAAGAATCCCTAAGTACCACCAGCAAATCATGAGTGGCTACACCTGCAAATCCGCCGCGGAGCAAGACCGCGAAAAAGTTCATTTAGCATTCGTTGCGGTGATGGAACGAACCTCGCATATTTTGAGTGTCACACTATTTCGCAAAGTCTGCTCTGATGTTTCAGCTCTGACAGCCTGGGCGGCATCGCAAGGTCGTGATCTCGCGTGGCAATCTCTAATGTCCCACCAGTTGATTGATGATTATGCGCGGGTAGAAAAGAAGCAGGGAAATACGGCTAGCCTCTCACAGCGTTACCGCCGGCTAAAATGTTTAGCGAGCAAACTCAATCCAGGGGTTGATGCTCCGCCTGCGATAGCTCCCGTAGGGCACAAGGCGGTCTCAGACCCCTACAGCGCGGCTGAAATGGCCGCGATAATTCGTATTGCCTCAACCCAAGAATCTGAGAGCGTGACAAGACAGCTCGCATTCATTCTCGGAGTTTGCAGGGGTGCTGGAGCAGCGGTCACAGAGCTTCGAGAGCTTCACGCTGGCGACATCGATGATCGCGGCGAATCTGGGGTATACGTCACTCTGGGGCGAGATGAGCGGAGGCGAGTCATTCCGGTTCGGCGCGAATGGGAAAATTACGTTCGAAGAGGAGTGGCAGGGCTTCCCTCAAAAACCCTGGTAATCGGAAGTGTGCGAAATAGGAAGAACATTGCAGGAGAAATCACGAGCCGCGTGGTCGCTCTAGGAAAAGATGTTCCGCATATTGAGGCCAGTCGGCTACGCACAACGTGGATAGCGGAATTGATGAGTGAGGCAATCCCTGTGCAAGTGGTTCTTCATGCCGCGGGTTTGAAAAGCGCTAGAACATTGACTGATCTAGCGAAGCGCTATACCCAGGATGAAATCACCGCTCACTTTGGCCTCCTAAAGGGTGACGAATAATGGCTATAACTCATAGTGACTATTCCAAAGCCCGATTCATTTGTGAAGAAGCTGCACGTAACCTTGCTGAGGCCCTTTATCCAGACAATCGCGGTGGAAGAAGTATGGACCCATTGATCTTTATCGTGGGACTTTTCCTCACAATGGATAAGTACAACGCTCAATACCTGACAAAAGTGTATGAAGTCCTAACCCGAGACCTCCCACTTGTCGACCAGTGGCATCTAGGAGTTCGAAGTCAGGGCGAAAAAGTGGGCCAGGTTAAAGTTCTCTGCATAAATGATCTCTACCAATTAAGTAAACGCATCACAGGACAATTGGATTTCTCGCAAGCGCGGGCACCGCAACTTCAAAAGTACCTCCGTCACCAAAGGAGGGAGTGCCTTGATCAGTTCGTCTCTGACATGCTCAGTAAAACATTGCCCAAGCGACCTGAGGGGTCAATTGATTACGCCCTGGACGGAACAGGCATTTGGGCCTCCGAAAAAGGGAAGGCTCGCAGGAAAATAGATCTACTTCCCGCACTCTGCCACGAAGAATTGATGGATGCGAACGATTCGATCAAACCTATTGGGCTGATCTCTGAATCCTTAGAGTTGAACGAAGAAAATCCCAAAGCTCCAATCAAGTCCGGGCGGGGCTGCCGCGGAGCGAGTGATGCCCGCTGGGGTTATAAGACGTCAAAAAATGGTGAGTCCGAAAAATACTTTGGTTATGACATCGAAACGATGACTCGAGTGCCGAAGATTCGAACTCAGGATGGCGAAACTCGTTTGGAGCCTGCACTCATTGAAACTTTGGTGGTAATTCCAGCCTCTGTAAACATGGTCAACCCTTGCTTGAGAATGATCGATCGTCTGATTGGGAGAGGGAAGAAGGTTGGGAGTTTGCTCGTAGATCGTCACTATAGTCATAAGAAATATGTCACCTGGGCCACTGAATTGATGAAGCGCGACATTGCACAAGTGATCGATTTGCGCGAAGACGATCAAGGTTTTAGAGACTGGTCTGGCATGAAAATTGCTGCCAGTTGGGCGCACTGTCCCTCCACTCCAAATCGCCTAGGTGAGATAGTGACCCTGGGTCCAAAGCCGACCGAAGAGGCGAGAGACTTATTTATAGCTAAAATCCAGGAGCGGCAGGCGTACGCTGCTCAAAGGATTTCTCCTCTGTCTGCCGACGGGAAAATCCGCTTCTCTTGCCCAGCACGTAATGGAACGATTGGCTGTCCCCTTCGCGAAGGCACTGTAGCCACCGCGATTACCTTCGGACTACCTGTGGTGGACAACCCCCCAGGCGAAGTTGGTAGACCGGCAATTTGTACCCAGGAGACAGTTCAGCTTCGAGTCGAATCAGAAGCTGAGCAAATATCGATGAAATTGAACCAAAAACATTATTGGGGAAGCCAGGCATGGAGACTTTCCTATAATCGACGGACCTACGTGGAAGGCACCTTTGGTGTATTTAAGAGCACTACGGCCACTGGTCACGATCGAGGCACCCACCAATTTCAAGGTCTTCCACTCGTGACAATTGCTGTCGCAGTCTCGGCGGCAGTGACGAATTTGAGACTTCTGCGTAAGTGGAATGATGAGACGGGACTAGGAGATCCACTTGATCCATTGCTGGCTCCAGACCCCGAATTCCATGGCTTACAAGAGTTGTCGTTTGAAGACGCGCAGGCCATAGATCAAGAATTCTTGGTTCGCAAATAATTCTCGTGACTTAACGAAAAAGCCCGAATGCTTCGAATCAAGCTTCGGGCTTTTGCATTGGCGCTAATAGTTGGGGAGTAGCGATCCTGGAATTGAGTAGTTTTATTCGCTACTCATTTCCATTTCTTTCGCTACTCCCCCTTCGTGGAGGTGCCGGGAATCGAACCCGGGTCCTCTAGTACTGACACAGAGCTTCTACGGGCGTAGTCCGCTAAACGTCTTCTCAGTCCTGACTCTCACGCGAACATGTAGTCAACGAACTCATTTGCAGTTAATTTCCCCGAATGCACCTGCAACATTGCATCTAGGTAAGCCCTCTAGCGACGCTAGGTTCCGAGTCGAAGGCGCACTCGGTCTAACGGATTTCTATCGCTTAAGCAGCGAGGGAGAAATCAGCGGCAGTTGTACTGGCGCTTATAGTTTTGCCAGGGTTATTGGTTAACGAGATCATCCCGGCTTCCTCGGCCCGCTTCCTCTGCCCCAACATCTAAAGTCGAGACCGTTCACCCCCAGGGGTTAGGTTGCATTCCAATTGTATGCCACTTCTCTAAAGCCAAGGAACCAATTAATTTCGCCCTTAGGTATGAGGGTAAGTTTCGAAGTAATTGTCGGGGCTATTGTGGGGACGATTCTCTGAGCGATAGTGAGAGTAATGCCAGCACTTGACCTCATAATTGTTAATGACCTCCCGTACTTATGTGGAATCTAACGGTCGGGATAGTGGGATTTTATTGCGCAGGAGCCTCACGAGGGGACTGGTCCTGAAGGTCAAAATTAAGAAATGTATTGAGATAGGTGGAGATCCTGTTGGGGTTGGCCTGTCAATCACAGATTAACGGGCCACCATTCAACTTACCCAACACACTATCTAGTTAGTACTTATGCCTAGTTAGTACTTATGCCTAGTTAGTACTTATGCCGCTAGGTGGAACTTGAGTAGTACTAATGTAAAACGATCGAATTTAGAACGCTCGAATTTAGTCTTTCCCCGAGTTTCTACGCGAAAGGGCTCGAGTCATCTCCCGGTTTGCCTCTTTCTCCTTCAAATCTTGGCGCTTGTCGTATGCCTTCTTGCCCTTTCCTAAAGCCAGCTCGACCTTGGCCTTGCCATCCTTAAAATAGAGGGAGAGGGGAATCAAAGTGAGGCCACCTTGCTTAATGATTCCGGCGATCTTGTCGATCTCCTTTTTGTGCATTAACAACTTGCGGTCGCGACGTGGAGTGTGGTTGTTCCAGGTCCCCTCGGTGTACTCAGGAATATGCACGTTGCTCAACCACAACTCGCCATTATTCATCATGGCAAAACCGTCGATAATTGATGCTCTACCAGCCCTCAGCGACTTCACTTCAGTGCCGGTCAGCATAATTCCGCACTCCCAGACATCCTCGATGAAATAGTCATGGCGAGCACTCTTGTTCTGCGCAATTAACTTGCGACCAATCTCTTTAACCATTTCATCACCTGCCTCTCGAAGTTGTAAAGATCATCCTGACGTATTTGTGGTCAGAACAAAGAACTCAATGCCAATCTAATGGCTAATCGTATCGCGGGAGGTTACTACCTCGCTGATGCATATCGGTAAGCGGAAGACCAACCATAGGTCGGGTTTATCGATTGGTCGGGAGCACTGAGAGATTAGAAGAAAGGAGCGGTCGCAAGTACCAAATAATTGAAACGCGTCAAAGAGTTATAAAAATTCTTAAGCCTGCCAAGAATCTACCCACGTTGATCAAGCGACAATTAGTTTGAAGGTTAGGAGCATGGTTCGAAGGCTACGAGCATAGTTTGAAAGCCAGCAGCTCTTCTCTCACCTACTTTTTCAGGTTATTACTCTTCCCTGAATCGAGGGCAACTAGACCAGCGAGAATCGATATAGCTTGTGCGATCTCGCCATTTTCAGAGACTTTCAAATCTGGAGTAATGCCAACCTGATCTATCGCACGCCCCGAAGGCAGATGATATTGGCCGACGGTTATCTCTAGTTGGGAGCCATCGCTGAGCGAACTGATCTCTTGGACCGCTCCTTTGCCGTAACTTCGATCTCCAATGATTACGGCACGATTCCGATCTTGGAGCGCTCCAGCAATAACTTCTGCTGAACTCGCCGTGGCTCCATTTATAAGGACAACCATCGGTGCGGTATCGGGAGAAGAATTAGTTGAACTCATTACCTGAGGAACTCCATCCTTACGCGTGTATGAGACAACAACTCCTGGGCTCAGAAATTGCGAAGCTAACGCAACCGCTTCACTCAAAACTCCCCCTGGATTATCACGGAGATCCAAAATTATTGCGCGACTATGAGGATATCTCGCGAGGGCAGTTGCAACATCGTCAGATGAGTGAAGCGATATGGCAGAGACTTGAATATACAAAGTTTTAGGCGCAACCTGTGAAGCCAGCACATCACCCGTCAAGACTGCGGCTCGCTTTACCTTCACATTGATCTCTGAGCTGTTTCGCCGTAGATCAAGGGCAACAGTTGTATTAGGACTCCCTCTCAGCGCCGCGATCGCATCGGCAACAGTTGCTGAGGAGACATCCGTTCCATCTACAGAAATCAATTGATCTGAAACTTTAATTCCAGCCAATGCTGCAGGAGATTTAGGTTGCACGCTAGAAATCTCTAACTGATTAGCAGGGGTGCGACGTAGCCAGATTCCGATTCCCGAATATCTTCCCTCGAGTGTTGCATCGAAAGCGCTCGCAGTAGTAGGTGGAAAATAGTTTGACCAACGATCTTTAGTTGCTTTAAGAACAGCTTCGATCGCCGCACGCTGCAGGAGAATCTCTGTCGGAGAGTGAGGATCTCCGCTCGAGATTCGCTTAATAGCTTGATCTACAAGTGAAGGCGGGTGCTGGTTCTCGCTGACAAGATATCCGATTGCATATGCCGAGCTGGAGAAGATAAGCAATAGGCTTAGCAATAAGGAGAGCCGAACCATTGAAACCTTCCCAAGATAAGGTCCGGGAATTACTTTTGAGAATTTTTGCTTTTGCTGCGTCTCAAAATCAGATCGACTCATGCCATTCGCGGAGCCACTTTGAGCATCTCCGCCCTGATCATTTATAGACATAGTCGAGTACTTTTAAAAACTAGACTTTGAGGTATTTACGCAGCGTGAGTATCGAAGCTATGGCGGAGACTAAAAGTCCCACAGTCAACAGCCCCGCTGAGGCGACCCAAACATCTGTCCAGCGGAAGAAGCGAGTGAATGAGAGCAATGGGGCAACTTTGGTATCTACCAATGCCTTAAATCCAGCGAGCAGCCCCGTTGAAACCGCCCATCCCAAGAGCGCGGAGAAGAGACCTTCTAGGAGGAATGGCAGCTGAATTGAGAACGATGAAGCACCGACCAACTTCATAACGCCAGTTTCCCGACGACGGCTAAAGGCGGCCAGACGCAGCGTATTGCTGATCAATAGCGCGGCAGTCAAGACACTCACGATTCCAATGAGTAGAGCTCCATCGCGGAGCACTCCGAGTAATTTGAAGAATTTATCGAGAATTTGTCTCTGATCTTGAACAGTGTCCACACCAGGTCGACCAGCAAATGCACTCTGAATAACATTGAACTGCGTCGGATCCTTCAATTTAACGCGAAAACTCTCAGGCAGTTGATCTGGGGTTACATTCTGCGCAATCGCAGAGCCTTTAAATTGCTCTTGGAAATGTTGGTAAGCCTCAGCCTGTGATTCGTAGTAAACGGTTTGCACTACTGGCAAGGATTTTAAATCACTTTGAATCGCGTTTCGTTGTGCCGCGGTAACTGGTCCTCCAGAACAAGATGGCGATTGAGATAGAGAGCCGCAGAGGAATACTGAGACCTCAATCTTGTCGTACCAGTAATCCTTCATAACTCGAACTTGGGAATTGGCGAGGAAACCCACTCCGAGCAAGGTGAGTGAAATAGCAACCGTGATTATTACGGCGAAGGTCATGGTGAGATTTCGGCGCAGTCCAATTCGGACCTCACTAAATACAAATCCTGCGCGCATCTCTGCCTCTCCCCCGTTTCGAAGTAACTCGATTACAAGTTACTTGCCTTCTGTATTGCACCTTCTGTATTGCACCTTCAAAAAAATTAAAGTTGATGCTCCCGCTCAAATCAACCGGTATACCCATAGACGCCACGAACCTGATCTCTAATAACGTGACCACCCTCGAGTTCGATAACCCGCTTGCGCATCTGATCGACAATACCCGCATCATGGGTCGCCATAACGACGGTCGTACCGTCTCGATTAATTCGATCTAACAACTTCATAATTCCCACACTTGTAGCGGGATCGAGATTTCCCGTGGGCTCATCTGCAATAAGAATCATCGGACGGCTTACATATGCTCTCGCGATCGCTACGCGTTGCTGCTCTCCACCAGAGAGCTCACTTGGCTTTCGATCGCCCTTCTCTTCCAGCCCCACCATCTCTAGGACTTCGGGGACTTCTCGGTTGATCTCCTTTTGGGAGTAACCAAGGACGTGGAGAGTGAACGCGACATTCTCGCTGACGGTCTTATTTGGCAGGAGGCGAAAATCCTGGAAAACGGTGCCGACTTGGCGGCGTAACTCGGGAACCTTATGGTCGGCGAGGGTGCCCAACTCCTTGCCGGCAACGATGATGCTCCCGCTAGTGGGTTGCTCCTCTCGGAGGACCAGACGCAGGAAGGTGGATTTACCCGAGCCTGAGAGCCCTACAAGGAATACGAACTCACCCTTGGTGATCTCTAGATCGACGCGATCGAGGGCCGCTCGCTCCTGCTTAGGATAAATCTTGGTGACATTCTCAAATTTGATCACGAAAGACTCCTGGAAGCTGGGCGACGGGGCAAAGTTACTGCAACAGTTTAGTTTGAGAGCAGGTTGAAGTCGGGGAGATTGGGCTTCAATTGCCTGTGAAAAAGTACATAAACAGGGCAATTCGGTAAGTCTGGGTCGCGCGGAGGGCGAGAGGCCAGTCAAGCGTGGGTTGTTCTTACCCGGTTGTTCTTACCCGGTTGTTCTTACCCGGTTGTTCTTACCCGGTTGTTCTTACCTCGTTGTTCTTACCCGGTTGTTCTTACCTGGTTGTTCTAGGCGTGCTCTTTATTCCCACTCATTCTCCAGCGAATCCCAGCCTCGATAAATCCATCAAGATCGCCATCTAGAACAGCTGCCGGATTTCCGACCTCGTAGTCAGTGCGGAGATCTTTCACCATTTGATAGGGAGCTAGAACATACGAGCGCATCTGGTTGCCCCATGATCCCGAGTTATCGCCTTTGAGGGCGTCGATTCGGGCGCGCTCCTCTTGGCGACGTCGCTCCAGAAGTTTGGATTGCAGGACGGCCATCGCCGTCGCCTTATTCTGAATCTGCGAGCGCTCGTTCTGGCACGAAACAACGATGCCAGTTGGAATGTGAGTGATCCGAACCGCGGAGTCGGTTGTATTCACGCCTTGACCACCTGGACCGGAGGAGCGATAGACGTCGACGCGAATCTCTTTCTCATCAATATCAATGTGATCGGATTGTTCAACAACGGGCACAACTTCTACGCCGGCAAAGGAGGTATGACGTCGGCTCTGTGAATCAAAGGGCGAGATTCGAACCAGCCTGTGCGTACCTTGCTCCACAGAGAGTTTTCCGTATGCATAGGGTGCGCTCACTCGGAAGGTGGTGGATTTAATTCCAGCCTCTTCTGCATAAGAGGTTTCAAGAACATCGACCTTGTAAGAATTGCGCTCGCAGTAGCGGAGATACATTCGACTGAGCATCTCAGCCCAATCAGCAGCTTCAACGCCACCAGCCTCCGAACGTATCGTCATCAAAGCATCTCGTTCATCGTACTGACCACTCAAGAGAGTCTGAACTTCAAGTTCCCCAATTGCACGGGTCACATCATCGAGCTCTTGACCTGCCTCTGCTAATGCCTTCTGATCTTTATCCTCTTCTGCAAGCTCAAGAAGGAGCGGAATATCCTCCAATCGGCGACGTATCGTGGTGATTCGATTGAGGGTGGATTGCACGCGGGATAATTTGCTCGTAACGACCTGGGCCTTCTCTGGGTCATTCCATAAGTCGGGGGCGCTTGCCTCCGCCTCGAGCGATAGAGCATCAGCTTGCAATTTAGGTAGATCCAGAACCTTTTCGATGCTTACCAAGGTGGAGTCCAAGGCCCTTACTTCTTGTAAATACTCGCGAGCGGCCATGGGTTAAGAGTAATGGTTCCAAAGAGGTAGTTATTGAAGGGAAAAGAGGTAGTTATTGAGGGAACAAGTTCCGCTTCTTGAAGGAAATATTTGAAGCAACTTTCAGGGCCGAACTCCCCCAATGATCGAAGTAGCCCCGATAGTTGCGGTGATGGTGGTGGTCTCGCCACCAATTCCGAATGGCAACTTCAGTAAAACTGGTATCTGAGCCGAGAGAGTTCCGCTGACCTCATCATTAGAGCAATTCCATCCCTGAATCGAGATCACCTCGCCTCGGAACTGAGAGACTGCTATCTCTTCTTCAAAAGTTGAAAACGCCTTAGCGCAATCCAGTGGAATCCTAAATTGAGTTCCATCCGCACCTGAACTATCCATTAATACATTGCCCGAGTAATAGCGCGAAAGTGATAACTGATGGGCTGCTTGCGTAATAGCAACTTCGCCAATCTCGATCAATTGGAGCTTGGCCAAAAAATTATCCGAGATATCCACGACGCCAAGTGAAGATACAAGTAGAACGAAAAATAGGGCGAAAACCAATATCGAGAGGCTCCCGGTTTCGTCACGTAGAAGATCTCTTATCGGAAGCCTTTTCATCTCCACGCATCCACGATTTGAGTATCGCTCGCTGAAAACTGGACTGACGGTGCCGAGATAAATCTAAATATCCCAGAGAAGTTTTTATGGAGATGAGTAATGGATGCAGTCACCTTTACTTCGGCGTTTGGCGTTAAACATGGGTAGGCCGAACACTCGATATTGAGGGTGGGAACCTCCGAAATTCCTGAGGGAGCCAAGATTTTGCTCTCGAATAAATTGAGAATCGTCTGCATCCGAGGACTCTCCAGGCTTTCATCATTGCTCGTAATAAAAGCGCGAGCACTTTGTCTGGCTAAATTATGAAGATCGGAGTTGATTATTGAGTTTTGGTGAACTTCATTGAGATAGACCGTCAGCGGAAGTAAAAGTGGAAGTGCCAGCACAACGAATTCGATGACCGCGCTTCCCTCCTGATCGCAGAACGAGCGAAATATTGAATGTGAGATCGACCGCGCGGAAGAACTTGGTCGGGAACTCAATCCAGAACTCAATCCAGAACTTGATCTCGATTGCTTCCTTACTTCAGTACTACTTGCGAGGCGTGATCTCAACCTTTTGCTCACTCCTGCACCGCGACTCCCGTGGTTCCAAAGGAGTCACCGGTGGGAAGCAGCGGAGATATCGCGGGAACTTTTATCTCACGCTCTCCTACTAGCACCGAGCCTCCTCCTGGAAGTGGCAGTGCAATCGGGTTAGAGCTCCACGACTGAGATGAACCATCGCCCATAGCGGTGAAAGCAACGGCCCCCTGAGTGATTTGGCTATAGGTATCGCGGCTGTAAACGGAGATACAGATCTGCAAGACGCTCAGAAAAAGAAGCATAAGTGGGATTAGTGTCAGCGCGCTCTCGACATTTCCCTGCTCATCTCGCAGCTCCTCGAGAAGGTGATGCAGTTTTCCCGATATCGCCGAAACCAACCTCATCGAATACCGCTCATCGAATCAAGCGAGTTTCGCAAAATTGAATCGATCCGAGGTGCGGCCAGAGTCCATATGCCGGTTACAAGTCCCGTCGTCATCAGGACAACTAAGACCCATCCCGGGACATCTCCACGCTCTTCGCTGAAGGTACGGAAAACCTGAATTGAAGATTTCAAAATTCGCTCTGAGGCCCTCTGAACAATGCGATTCTCTCTCAGTTTCGGTTTCAGATTCATCTTCGGATTCGATTTCAGATTTGTAAGCAGCTCCATGCGGGGCTTGGCATGCGGCCGGGTATTCGCTTTCGTTTTTTCATTAAGACCGAGAAACGGGTGGGCATTCCTTTTTAGAAATGGAATGTGAATTACTTTCATTTGTACTCCCTGCTTGAGGATTCGTTGGAGGAACTTGGTAGTGCTTCTTTGGTAGTGCTTCTTTGGTAGTGCTTCTTTGGTAGTGCTTCTTTGGTAGTGCTTCTTTGGTAGTGCTTCTTTGGTAGTGCTTCTTTGGTAGTGCTTCTTTGGTAGTGCTTCTTTGGTATTGCTTCCATATTTCTGTTGTCAGAATCCGATGCTGTGACCGAGTGCAAAGTAGGAGGGCCAGAGGGCGAAGAGAACTGAGATGGGAAGGATGAGAAAGACGACGGGAATCATGAGGGCAATCTCTGCCTTGCCTGCTGCAACAAGGAGTTGGGAGCGCTCCTCGTTACGAACCTCTTCGACCTGTCGATTGACCACATCTACTAGAGGTGATCCGCGCTCGATGGCGATCATTAGGGAGTCACAGAACCTGCGCACTATGGGAGATTTAATGCGAGTATTCATAAGATCTAGGGCATGCGAAAAGCTCGCTCCCCCGTGAATCTCTGAAACAGTTTCCCGTAGAAGTAGAGCAAACTCTCCTTGCGTTCGACGACTGATGTGTTCCAGGGCGGTCGCGGGACTCAAGTTGCCGGCCAACAAAATTGCAAACAACTCCACAACCTGCGGAAACTCGGATTCAATCTGCTTGCGGGATTTCTTGCTCTCAACTTTGTAGGTCGCATTGCTATATCCCGTTACCAGCTCACTTCGAAACTCTTCCCACATCATGTTTACTGCGATCACAAAGATGGGAGCAATCGCAATAAGGGCCAAGAGAAATCTCACTGGAGTTCACCTCGAAATATCCGTTGGACCTCCTGCACTCGCCCCACACGAGACATCCAGAGATATGCCAGAACTGACAGGACCACGCCTAGGAGCAAAATCAAGTGGCCACTCAGAGTGGAGAAAGCCTGCAAGGTTGATGGCTGCGAGGAGAGTATGACGAGGAGAATCCATGGTGCCGCGGCGGCCACCAATGCAGAATTTTTGATCCATCCCAATTTCGCACGAATCTCACCACGAACCGCAATATCACTCCGGATAAAGTCCCCCAACGTCCTAAGTGTTACTGCGGTATCGCGGCTCCCTGTCCCTCGCGCAAAATCCAGCACCTCACATACCTGATCGGCAACTGGATCACTAAACTCTGATTTGATGTAAATAAAGATCTTCGACATATCCGCCCCGGTAATGAGCTGGCGCCTGCATTCAGAAAAAATGGGGCGGGAAATTTCGGGCCCTCGCGTAGACAAACTGGAGATCGTTTCTGCAATTGAAAGGCCAGAGCGGAGCCCAGAAATCATGTGGTCAAGTAGCTCTGGCCATAGAACAGATAGAGATTGCTGACGACGTTGCAGTTTTCGCTTCAAAATCACCGTGGGTACGGACGCTCCGAGTCCAGCGCACGGAATTGCAAGCAAGTTGGTTCCGAGCAAAGTATGAGCCACCAGAAAACCAATAATCGCCCCCACAAGAATGTGAACGAACTTGGGCTTAGTAGAGAGCTTCATCATGCGCTCCACTGTGGTTCACTAGTTTTGAAGACTCGATACGGATCTCCAAGTCCCACTTCATATCTTCCATCTCGATAAAGAAAGAGAGGTTCGATCTCTGCGCGATCGTTTTCTATTCGCCCAGTGACATGAGCAATCTCTACGATCCGCCGTTCGCCTGTATCTCGCAAAATTGTTGAATGAACGATTAAGTCGATAGTTGCTGCGACAATCGGTGCCACAAATTGATAGGAGATGTTTTCACCGGCGAGTAAGGGCAAGGTCTGTAATTTGGCAATTGCATCACGGGCAGCATTGGCATGAATCGTCGCCATTCCAGGCAGGCCGGAGTTAAGTGCTATCAAAAGATCGAGCGCTTCAGCCTCGCGAATCTCCCCCACCACTAGATGCGATGGCCGCATTCTTAACGCCTCTTTGATTAATTTCCGAAGTGGAATCTCACCCTCCCCCTGCAAATTTGCCTGGCGAGTTTGCAGCGCTATGCAATCAGGAAGTTGTGGCTTGAGCTCGAAGACCTCCTCGATCGTGATGACTCGATTGTGAAAGGGAACAGCGCTTACGAGCGCATTTAAGAGAGTCGTCTTTCCTGCCTGTGTTGATCCACTGACGAGAATGTTGAGCCCTTCTCGCACTGCTTGCGACAAGTACTCTGCTATCTCGGTATTCATGACGCCTAGTTCAACGAGATTGGCTAATGACTTACCGCGAATTAGGTGTTTGCGAATATTTACCGCCCAATGAGTAGCGGTGACATCAGGTATCGCTACATGCAATCGACTTCCATCCGGCAAGCGGGCATCTACAAAAGGGTGGGATAGATCGAGTCGTCTGCCGCCCCACATGAGAAGGCGCTCTACTAAGTCGTGAACATCCTGTTGCTGTAATACCAAGTTAGTGAGCTGACTTACCCCGGCACGAGCAATAAAAATACGATGCGGGGAGTTAATCCAGATCTCTTCGACCGTGGGATCTGCCATCAGAGCAGCCAGGGGGCCAAATTCATTCCTTGTTTCGCCCTTGAGATCACCCTTAATAACGCTCTTGATATCGCCCTTTAAATCGCTCACATGGAGAGCAAACTCCAAGTGGAATTCGATCTACCAACCCTTAAAAGTGACTGGGGATAACTTTCCCCTGTGGAGAGCGCGCCAGGGATTACTATCGTCAGGTGAATACGCGATCTCGCACTCTGGCTCTTCTTGGCTCTCTGGTGAGCGCAACTCTGGTGCTATCGGGATGTGGAGTGCAGTCTGGTGATCAACGACCAGATAACAGCAACTTAATTGCTGGAATCAATCTGCTCGTCTCCTCTTTTGATGCCAACCATCCGAAATTGGTCACTTGGAAAAGTGATGCAGTTAAGGCTCAAATCGCCGGCAAACTACCAGTGGGTCTTGATACCGAAGCCGGTTGGCTATTGCAATGGCCAAATGCAAAGCAGGGTGAGTTGTCGCAAGTGGTCGTTCCTTGGACTCTTCTCGGGCAATACCCAAACTCGCCAACTCCGTACTTCAATCAATATAAAGGCGGAGCGCTAGTACCTCAAGCCACAAGCACCGATTTAGTAACCAAGATAATTGATACCGAGATGCAAGGTGATAAGTATTTCGGGGCGGTCGTCGACATTCGAAGTTCAAAAGTTAATCCACAATGGATTATCTTCACCACAGTTCCATATCTGCCCGTAACAGATAACGCATACGGCTTCGCTACAGTAGTAAACAAGAAGTGGAGCATTGTCGATTTCGGAACTGCTCTCGTTGGATGCGGCAAAGTGCCTGCAAATGTAGAAGGAGAGTTCGGATTTCAATGCCCTTAATGGTGAAGGCTCGTAACTCTGTTGAGCCTAGCCTTTGGGAGTCCGCCCTCATTCGTCGCACATCGCGAGGATCACTTCTTATAACAACCAGTTTGTTATTGGCCGCTTCACTCGGGCTATCTGCTTGTGGTGCGGCTACCTATTCCGAAAACTCTGGGCTACCAAATGTGAAATTGACTCCTGGCGCGATAAATCCTGCGGTAACTCAAGCCAATATTCGTAGCACCATCTGCGTCGTTGGTTGGACGGCAACTGTTCGTCCACCCGTTAATTACACCAATCAACTCAAGTACAACCAGCTTCACTCCGGTTACAACTTAGATGGCGACCTCAACATGAAAGATTACGAAGAGGACCACATCGTCCCTCTTGAGGTCGGCGGTAATCCCAGTAGCCCACTCAATCTCTTTCCCGAACCTCATAACATTAAGTACAGTTCATATGTTAAAGATCAGCTCGAAAATCAGATCCATCTCCTTGTTTGCTCGGGAAAGCTGTCGCTCAATGCGGGGCAGGAAATTTTTCTCACAAATTGGGAGAAGGGATACCGCAAATATATTGGCCCGCTCCCCTAATAAGAGACGAAAAGTTCTTAAATGCAAAAACTATTGGATCTTAAAACCAAAAACTTCGGCAAGCGCTAAGAGGCTTTCGCGGCCATCGTGCCACTCACGCGCATAATCAATACCGGCCTTGGGACGTGGCTTATCTCTTGCGACTCTTCGAATTTCTGATTCGAGCGTATCTGGAGTGATATTGATGATGGGAACTTCGCCCGCCTCTTCAGGTACATAGCTCATAACTAAACGACCAGCAGCGAGTGCTTCTATTGGAAAGACTCCAATTACTCCCAGAAATTGATCAATCACAAGGTCTGCTTGTGCGATCGCGTTAGGCACCTGATCATGAGTGAGGCTCTCCCCCGCAGCTAGGTAACTGTGGTAACTAATCACACCTTCATCGCGAAGGCGCAACAAGACTGGTTCAATGAGATCTGCCGATTTCAGCCAGGATCGGCTTGGCAAAAAGAGCACACGGAGAGGTGCTTGCGGAACTGGATAGATAGGCGATTCCACTGCGACTTTGTGGAATTTTTCAAAATCGATTGTGACAGGTAACCAATGCGCATCTGGAAGATCGAGTAATAAATCCTTTGTGGTGACAAAAATTGGAATCTTCCGCGCTCTAATTTCAGGAAGCAGCGCTTTGTTCGCTGCAGTCCGAGCTCGCAATTGTTCCAACTCTGGACTCTCATTGTGGAAGGGTGAGAAAGAGTTTCGTGCGGCGTGGGCCGCAGTATCTCGGATATCACTACCGTGAAATACAACGCCGATTTTCTTGCCGATCAACTTCATCAACTCGAAATCTTCAAGAATTAAATTTCTGCCATCTTTCTTATTCTGAAGTCGAAAAACTGGTCTGAGCGACTCAAAGAGCACAATCTCTTTTGTAGAGGCAACTACATCGGCAAGTTGTTGGCGCCGCGCAAAGTCAGTCCATTCCTCTCGCGAAAGCGCGTAATCGGTGGTGAACCATTCCTTCGAAGGTTCTCCTGAAATTCTGAGAGATTGCGAGGGCAGGCCGGCCTTGGTTAATGCCTGTGCCCAGAGAGTGGCTTGATTGGCCGAATTGGTAGGCCCAATGAGGAAGCTCGGTCTATACCTGAATGGAGATCCAAAAAAGCTCTTTAACCTACGCTTGAAAGAAAAATAGCGAAGCCTGGTCTCGCGATCGAATCGAACTCGCCACGCCAAATAGATCGCTTTTCTTCGCAAGAAAAAACGTCTTACCGTCTTGAGCGCATTGATGATTCGCTTCATGGCTTAAGTATCTCCTAGGTGGCTATCCCCAAGGAGCAAATTACTAACCCGTGTTATCGAGTCTCCGAATCGAACTCGACGTCGAGCTATATGTCGAGGTTCTTAGCCTCTCGCTTCGCGAAGCGACTGGTGCCCATAATCTTTAAGACGTTCATGCGCCTTGCGTAATTGCAATTCAATACTTTTAACCGCTTGATCAAATGCCGCCAGGTCATTAAATGCCTGTCCTTCTCCCCTAACAAATGGTCCACTTCCATGAGATGTCAGAGTCACAAGATGGGAGGTCTTCCCAAAACGGGGATTTGATTCGTGGATTATCTCGACTTTGATTCCGTCCAAGACAACACCAAATCGTTGCAGCGTTTGAAGCTTATCTGAAGCGATGGAACGAAAATCTTCTGCTAAAACTGCATTGCGTGTATGAAAGATGATCTCCATGAAAAGAAGTTACTCCCTATCGATAACCCCCACAAGGGGAAGCTCGCCAAAGTTGCTGTCAATTTGCTGCCCATTTGCCTTGAATTTGATCTAAAATTGGAAGGGTCAATTTGCTCGTGTATTTGACGGCTTGCAGGTTAGCCATCAAATTTCGTAATTTGATAATCAATCATCTCATCGCATTGATCAATCAAATCACTTGATTTCGCCCAAAATGACCCAGCCCAACTTTGAACTAATTAAGGTTCTACATGCAGTCGACGCATACGAAGTTTCTTCATCGGCTTAGCCGAAGTTCCCTTCGTGGCCTTACTAACCTTGGGAGCCTTAACGGCCTTGCTAGATTTTGTGCTCTTTGAGGAGCCATTGCTCACCTTTGCAGCTCCTGCTGCATCGGCCTTAACCGCCTCTGAACCCACTGAACTCTCTGCGGACTTCGCAGAATCGCTCTGGGATTTTGTCTCCGGTGTGGTTGTTGTTGCCGAAGAGTTGGTTGCACCTGCGGCTGTAGTCGTATCTGTTGCTTTAGTGTCAGATCCAGTTGCCGCCTTCTCGTTGGCCAACTTATGGGAGAGATTCTTGGAGACGGCAACCCCTGCTGCTGTCCCTGCTGCCACTGCGGCGCTCTGTGCACCCAGCTTCGCAACTTTATGAATCGATCTAGATGATTTTGCTCCGATGCTCTTTTTAACACCTGTTGAGCGACCGGCAATTTTCTTCACTGTTCTAGCGCCGGTAGAACTCTTCTTAACGGTGGCTGTACGAGACGCGGCTTTCTTGACCGGTGCCTTCTTGACCGGTGCCTTCTTGATCGGTGCCTTCTTGACTGGTGCCTTCTTGGTCAGCGCTTTCTTAACTGGTGCGCTCTGGCGCACCACGCGTGACTTAGCGGCGGTGGCGGCTATTGCGGCTGTGGCGGCGCTGCTTTGAACAATGGCAGGTAAGCCGATCGCCCCAATAACGGCTACCGCAAGGGTTCGAGCGAGCCAACTCTTACCGACCCCGGTAGGAGCCGCCTTCTTCTGGAATTGATCCATCTGGATTTTCACCTTTCATAGTTATATACATGGTTATATTCATAGTTATATTCATAGTTAGATTCGTGGTTCTTACACATCGTCCTAGCGATGGCCTTCGAGAAGGTCATGCTGAGAGGCGGTTGATAGCCGCCCGAATGTGGGGATTCTGCAGGCTGGGGCTGGGGCGCGTTTAGGCTCACACTTGGGCCTGTGCATAGAGAGCCCCTTGGGATGGCACACTTACCCCTATGCCCGTGAACGAAAATTTCGTCCCCAAGATCCAGGTTTTCGAGCCACACCGTGCCTCTCTGCCACCTCTCATCCCTTACATCAAGGAATTTTGGACACGGCGTGCCTTTGCCACGGAGTTGGCAAAGTTCAATGACAAGGCGGAATACCTAGATTCACGGCTCGGAAAAGTTTGGCTCGTGCTCAATCCACTGCTTTTGGGCTTTGTGTACTACCTCGTGGTCACCATCATTCGCCCCGGCGGCACGCTTCCTGGCCTCACCCGTCTTGATCATCTCTTGATTGGGCTCTTTACCTTCTACTTCGCTCAGAACTGTGTCACAGCTGGCGCGCTCTCAATCACGATGGGTGGGCGATTGATTCTCAATCAAGCCTTCCCTCGCGCGCTCCTTCCATTTTCATGCGCTATTCAGGCATTCCAACAATTTCTTCCAACAATTCCGGTCTACATCTTCATTCTGGTTGCTGGTAAGTGGGCTTACCCCACAACGATCGTCCCAGGATGGACCTGGCACTTCCTCTGGATTCCATTCATTCTGATCTGCACTGGGTTGACTGGATTTGGATTGGCGCTGGTATTTGCAACCCTCAATGTGTATTTCCGTGACACCAATAAACTCTTAACGTATATCACCAGAATTTGGATGTACCTCTCCCCCGTCCTCTGGCTTCCAAACAGCCTGCGCGGACATATGAAAATTCTTCTCTGGGTAAATCCACTCGGACCGGTCTTAAATGCGACCTCAAGAGTTTGGGTAAGTGGAGAAACACTGAACAAAGAAACTTTAGTCGGCTGCGTATTTTGGGCAGGCGCGTCGATCTTGATCGGCGGATACTTCTTCATCTCAAGGGAGCGCGATTTTGCCATCCGTATCTAAATCTCCACTCGTTATGCCAGAAGATCTGGCTATTCGCATCGAGGACCTCTCCATTACTTACAAGGTAAGTCTTGAAGCAAAGCGCACCCTCAAGAATGCGGTAATGCGTGCCAGCATGAAACAGAAGCAACGCACCCGCACCATTGAAGCGATCAAACATATGACGCTCGATGTGCCCCATGGTTCGGTGCTGGGAATTGTGGGCTCAAATGGAGCTGGAAAATCAACTCTCATGCGATGTATCGCCGGAATCCTCTCGCCTACCGACGGCAGAGTGGTTGTCAACGGCAAGATCTCAACACTGCTCGCTCTCGGCGTTGGTTTTAACCCTGCACTCTCTGGACGCGACAACATCATCTTGGGTGGCTTGGCATCTGGACTCAACATGGATGAGATCAGCAACAAGACGGATGAGATCGCGGATTTTGCCGCCTTGCCAGATGGTTTCATCGACCTTCCAGTTCGCACATACTCGAGCGGTATGTACGGTCGTCTCTCCTTTGCCGTTGCTGTAAGTATGACTCCGGATATCTTGTTGCTCGATGAGGCCTTATCTGCTGGAGATGCAGCATTTAAAGAGAAATCATTTGAGCGAATGCGCCAACTATGCGCCGAGGCTCGCACAATTCTGATCGTCTCACATGCCCTTGCCACCGTTACAGATCTCTGCGATACCGCGATCTGGATGCATAAGGGTCAGATGCTCGCAAAGGGCAAGCCTGATGAGATTGTCGATGACTATCTCAAGTTCTTAAATGTGGGATCGCTGCCTTCCAACTACGAAGATATGTAAGTAGCTGATCAGATGTCGCAGAAAATCGATATCTCGATCATATCTTCGGGAGCCAGTCTTGCTGATGCCCGATTGCATCGCTTAACGCGCGCATTACTTCGCGCTGGATTGAGTGTTGAAATATTTGCTCCTGGCGAAATCAAAGATGCACCTTCACCAGATTCCAAATTATTTATTCGTAAGCCTTTCTTGAAAGCGCATTGGAAGGCAAGTTCGCTTGGACCTCGTTACTTTCGATCTCGATATTTTGTCTTTCGCTCAAAGGGTCGAGTCATCTACGCAATATCTCCCGAGGCTATCGCCCCGAGCTTTGCAATCGCTAAATTGTTGAGAAGAAGATTGGCAGTGGACTTCTTCGAAGATTATCTGCGTCTGCTCAATGATCGCGCATGGACCAAGAGATATTTTGGCATTGTTGGTTGGATCGCAAAGAGCGATACAAAATCGGCGCTGTGGTTTGCTAAACGCGCAGACCTCACCACGGTTGCAGATGTTCAGGTCCCACCGTTCGATGCCAGAAATCGACTGGTTGTTCGCAACCTTCCAGATGCCTCTCTCCTTACGTTAAGTGGCGAGCGCAGTTCAACTCCTAAAGCGATTTACATCGGAGATTTGCGTAAGAGTCGCGGCTTGCACGACATGCTGCGCGTTGCAGAGTTAGCAACGGATTGGGATTTTGATTTTGTTGGTGGTGTTGCAAGTAGCGATCAAGAGCTCGTTGATCAATGGTTGCGATCTCATGATCCAAACCAAACTCGTGTGCGATTTCACGGAAGGTTGGCACCACAGGAATCTTGGAAGTTTGCTGCTGGTGCCTGGGTCGGACTCTCGCTCTTAGAAAGCACCCCGGCCTTTATCGAGGCCGTTCCATCCAAACTCTACGAATACATGGCGGTCGGATTAGCAACTATCTCTACTCCGCTTCCCCGCTGTGTAGAACTCATATCGGCTAGTAATTCCGGAGCAATCGAGTCGACACCCGAAGGGGTGGCAGAGCGGCTCAAGAGCTGGCAAGTGAACTCCGAGGAATTGGATAGGTTGCGAAGTCAGGGCGCAAAATGGGCCTCTGAGAACCTCGATAGTGAGCGGGAATACGCGATTTTTGCCGCCGAGATGGCGAAGCTGACCCGCTAGACTTCCATTTATGGCTGTAAGGATCCTTCCAAGCGCGGATGTGGATGCTTCTGCAACTCTTGGGGATGGCAGTTCGATCTGGCATCTAGCCCAAATACGCGACCGAGTTGTCCTTGGCTCCAACTGCATTATTGGCCGTGGTGCCTACATCGGAAGCGGTGTAACCCTCGGCAACAACTGCAAAGTCCAAAATTATGCGCTGGTCTATGAACCTGCCCAACTTGGCGATGGAGTCTTTATCGGTCCCGCTGCAGTTTTGACCAACGACCAATTCCCTAGAGCGGTCAATACCGATCTCTCTCTCAAGAGCGGTAGCGACTGGGATGCTGTCGGAGTAACGATCCATGATGGCGCGAGCATTGGGGCACGAGCTGTCTGCATCGCTCCAGTCACCATCGGTAAATGGGCCCTGGTAGCGGCCGGTGCAGTCGTGACAAAAGATGTGCCGGACTATGCGCTGGTGGCTGGTGTTCCAGCGAAGCGTATTCGCTGGGTAGGCAAGGCTGGAATTCCCCTCACAGATCTTGGTGGAGGCCGATTCCAATGCCCTCAGGATCAAAGTTTTTATCGAGAGATCTCAGAGAACGAACTCGTAGCTGAGTGAGTTGGAGTAAAAGTTAGGAACGAGAAGTAAGGCTGAAGAGAAGTAATAAGTACCGACAGGTTAAGTAACTAGTGGAGAAGAGAGTCAATTGATTCCAGCAGCCCGTCCAATCATCGGAGACGAAGAGCGCGCAGCGGTTGATCGCGTACTACGTAGTGGAATGATGGCGCAAGGTCCAGAGGTAAAAGCCTTTGAAGAGGAGTTCGCTCGCTTTGTTGGTGGCCGTCGTTGTATCGCCGTTAACTCAGGTACTTCAGCGCTTCATCTAGGTTTCTTGGCTGCAGGAATCAAGCCAGGTGATGAGGTCATCGTCCCTTCTTTCTCCTTCGCGGCTACCGCTAACTCCGTGGCACTCGCAGGTGCTGTCCCAGTATTTGGCGATATTGATCCCAAGACCTTCAATCTCGATCCTGATCATGTCGAATCACTTATTACTCCGCGCACCAAGGCAATCATGCCGGTCCACCTTTATGGACATATTGCAGATATGGATCGCTTCGAAGCAATTGGTCAAAAGCACGGCCTGGCTATCTTTGAAGATGCAGCACAAGCTCACCTTGCATCGCTTAACGGTCGTATGGCTGGTGAATGGGGAATCGTTGCCTCATTCTCCTTCTATCCAACTAAAAATATGACCTCAGGTGAAGGTGGAATGATCGTTACCAACGATGCTGATGTAGAGCATCAATGCAGAATGTTGCGCAACCAAGGTGGAGTTATTCGCTATCAGAACGAAATTGTCGGCTTTAACAACCGTATGACCGATATCCATGCTGCTATCGGACGTGTACAGGTAACAAAGGTGGAGGCGTGGACAGCGACTCGTCGCCAGAACGCCGCCTACCTTGATGCAAACCTCAAGGGAGTTGTTACGCCATATGTTCGCCCAGGTAGTGAGCACTCCTACCACCAGTACACAATCCGTTTAGCTGGCGCCACCAGCGAGGCTCGCGATAAGGCAATCGAACTTATCAAGGCTGGCGGAGTAGGTTGCGATGTTTACTATCCAACTCCAATTCATCGCCTTCCATCTTTCAACTCTGTTCATGACCTTCCTGTCACCGAAGAGTTGGTAAAGGAAGTTATCTCAATTCCAGTTCACCCATCATTAACTCAATCCGAGCTCGAACAAATTGTTAGCGTCGTTAATGACGTTGTAACCCGAATCTAAGCGAGTAGATCACATGGCTGAGAAGAAATTACGTGCTGGGCTAGTCGGCCTAGGCATGATGGGTCGCCACCATGCTCGGGTCCTTGGATCACTCGACGGAGTAGAACTCGTCGGAGTATGTGACCCCATGGGAGATCCACACGGAGTTGCCGGTTCTCGTCCACTTGTAGCTCAAGTTGAAGAGTTGATTGCACTCGGCATCGATTATGCGATGGTTGCTGCCCCAACGGCTTTTCACGAAGATCTAGCGCTGGCACTGGCTGAGGCTGGGGTACATGCGCTGATTGAAAAGCCTCTCGCCGTTGATAATGAATCAGCGCAACGTATTACTGATGCATTCTCTGCTAAGGGATTAGTTGGAGCTGTCGGACATATCGAGCGCTACAACCCAGCCCTTCAGCAATTACGCGCCAAACTTGATGCCGGTGAATTGGGAAGCGTTTATCAAATAGCTACACGCCGCCAAGGGCCATTCCCTGCGCGTATTGCAGATGTTGGCGTTATTAAAGACCTAGCAACGCACGATATTGATCTCACTGCTTGGGTCGCTCGCTCACCTTTTGTAAACGTTTCAGCAAAGACTGCACTTAAATCTGGTCGCCCACACGAAGATATGGTTGCGGCGGTCGGTGAACTTGAAAATGGCATCATCACCAACCACCTAGTTAACTGGTTAACCCCCTTTAAAGAGCGTCTCACTACTGTGACTGGAGAGCGCGGAACCTTTGTGGCAGATACCTTGACTGCCGACCTCACCTTCTATGCAAATGCCTCAGTGGATACCCAATGGGATGCCGTTGCATCCTTCCGCGGAGTCAGCGAGGGCGATGTCATTCGCTATGCCTTTGCTAAGCCTGAACCACTCAAGATGGAGCATGAGGCTTTCCGTGATGCCGTTCTTGGGTTGCCTGGAGCTACAGATCGCATCGTCACCATGGAGCAAGGTCTAGCTACGGTTCGTGTAGCAAGCGCAATGATCGAGAGCGCCAATACTCGTTCGGTCGTCACAGTTTCGAAAGGTCGCTAAAAGTATGAAGATCGCCGTCGTTGCACTTGGAAAGATCGGTTTACCGCTTGCGGTGCAGTTCGCTAAAAAAGGACATCACGTTATTGGCTGCGATGTTAATCAGAAGACCGTAGATCTCATCAACGCCGGGATCGAGCCATTTCCTGGCGAGAACTTTCTAGCTGAGTATCTCGCTGAAGTTGTTGCGTCAGGCCACCTTGTTGCCACTACTGATACAACTGCGGCTGTTAGCGAATCTGATGCGGTAGTAATCGTCGTTCCGCTATTCGTAAATAATGAGGGAATTCCTGATTTTGGTTGGATGGATGCCGCAACAGAGAAGATTGCCGCAGGTCTTAAGCCTGGAACACTCGTTTCATACGAGACCACTCTCCCAGTAGGCACAACCCGCAATCGCTTCGCTCCAGCTCTAGAAAAAGGATCGGGGTTGAAGGCCGGCGTGGACTTCCATCTCGTCTTCTCTCCAGAGCGAGTATTAACGGGACGCGTCTTTGCAGATCTACGCAAATATCCAAAGCTTGTCGGTGGTATCAACGATGCAAGCACCGCAGCGGGCATTGCTTTCTATGAAGCGGTCCTAGATTTCGATGACCGTCCTGATCTCGCTGAGAAAAATGGAGTGTGGAATTTAGGGACCTCCGAGGCTAGCGAGATGGCGAAGTTAGCCGAGACAACGTATCGCGATGTGAATATTGCACTAGCAAATCAGTTTGCAATCTTCGCCGAAGGTGCAAATATTGATATCGCTAAAGTAATTGCCGCTTCCAACTCCCAGCCTTACAGCCACATTCACCAACCAGGTATTGCTGTCGGCGGTCACTGCATCCCTATCTATCCTCGCTTCTATCTCTGGAACGATCCCGAGGCCACAGTTGTTCGCTCGGCCCGCGAGGCAAACGCAGCAATGCCAGAGCATGCGGTCAAACTATTGGCTGACAATTTTGGCGATCTGACTGGTAAGACCGTTGCCGCCCTGGGAATTTCATACCGCGGAGGAGTTAAGGAGTCTGCCTTCTCCGGAATATTCGGAGTTGTCACCGCTCTCAAAGCGCGCGGTGCAAATGTCGTCGTCAATGATCCGATGTACACCGATGAGGAGATCACCTCTCTTGGATTCACACCGTATGCGATCGGAAACGCTGTCGATGCTGTCATCCTTCAAGCCGATCACAAAGAATACAAGTCGCTAACCAAGGCAGATTTTCCCGGAGTTCAGGCAGTTGTAGATGGACGTCGCACGATGGATCGAAAGAACTTTGAAGGTGTTGCCTTCCGCGTCATTGGAGCGGGTGCTTAACTTTTAGATCTGAACGCTCTCTATAACAACCGGCTCGGTGACTACAAACGGCATATGAGCCCGTGCGGTAGGAGTCGCCTTAGCGATTGTGTTGTAAGTTGTAAGCAGGATTTCGGCCTGACGTTCCCATGAGCGTTCCGATAAAACCTCATCGGTGTAGGCGGCGCGATATTTGGCAGAGTCAGCTAAAACTAATTTTGCTGCGCGAACGAAGTCAGCGACATCCTCTGCAATAAATACCTCTCCATTGCCCAGTCGCACAACCTCGGCTGACATTGTCTTTACATCGCTCACAATGATCGGCAAATGTGCCTGCATATACTCACCAAACTTCGTGATAAGTGAGATCTCATGATTGAGGCGATGCAAAATAGGAATCAATCCAATATCAGCGGTTGAAAGATATGAGACCAATTCAGAGTTTGGAACATAAGGAACAACATGAAAACGATCGCTTAGCTCAGGTGCGCTGGCCACTAAGTCTTGTACCGACTTATTCTTTGGGTTGGCGATGAGAACCAAGTGCACTCCTGGAAGGTCAGGAAGTGCGGCCAAAGCGGTTTGAATGCCTCGCTGTGGTGCAACCGCACCGGAATAAACCATCAGAGGAACGTCGGCCCCTACTCCAATATCCTCACGCAGATTTCTCTTTGAAGGCTCTTGGCCATCAACCAGAGGGTCATTTGCCACAATGGTGGGGCGAGTAGTCACGTTTAACTGTTCCAGCAAGAGGTCATTCATGGGTTCACTGACTGAGAGAACCGCAGCAGCCTTCTTGGAATATTGACGCTCAATCTTGGTATAGAGCGCGGCCATCGGTTTGGTCAGGTGTGCGACCCCTGGGACATATTCGTGTGCGTCATATACCAGTGCAGCAGGTTTGCCAGCCGCTCGTAATTTCTCAACGATAGCTCCGGCAATTGGAAGAGCTGTGTAATCATGCGCATGAACTACATCGGGTGCAAATTCCAGTGCGATCGGAGTAATTACTTTTACAGATCTATTGAGGTTAGGGACTACTACCTCTTCTTTTACCTTCATTTTCTCGAATAATTTGCGACGATACTTACGCAACCGACGTAACACTCCTAATACGAGCCACTCCAGAGTATCGCCGCGCATTAGAAATCGCAGGGCACGCGGGATCTGATTCTTGGTAATTACAATCTTGAGTGGCAAGCGCAGGATACGTGCATAACCAATACTTAACTCGTCAGAGTAATTCTGAGCAGTTGCTCCAATGACGAGGACATCCCAGCCAGCATTTCCAAGTGACCAGGCACATTTAAGAACGCGAGAATCTTCAGTTACTCCATTTAAGACAATGTGAAGCGTCTTGGGAGTCGAACTCATGGCGCTATCTTATCTATATCGGCTAGATATATTTTGGAACTACCTTATTTTTGGCATTGCTCATATTTTGGCATTGCTCATATTTTGGCATTGCTCATATTTTGGCATTGCTCATATTTTGGCATTGCTCACATTTTGGAACTAGATAAATATGGATTTTCTTGCAAAATTATTTGGAACTTGGAAGCAGAAATACAAATGCTGTAACGGCAGCAGCAATAAGCGCAGCCTGGAAGAAGAGCCTGATCGCCGCTTCTCGATCGATCTTACGATCTGCCTCAGAGATCACTCGCTTCGCATTACCCAATGACCCGAAATTAAAGAGCCCTGAGATTCCAAAGCCGAGACAGAATTTCTTGCGCGCTTGGAGATAACCGATCGACATCACAAGTGCAGGCAAGAAAGTTCCTAGCCTTGCAATTTGAGATGAGTGTTGGTGATAAAAACCAAATACTGTTGTAATAGTTAGAAATAGACCAATTCCACCAACTAGTTGGCGACGGCGAATCTCGCGAACACCAATGTTGCAGACGCCTGGAATGTATTCGAACTCATCAGATGAGTCAGTGTTAAGTGAGTTATCGGTCATTGTGAATGGTCAGTTTAGAACTGACGTTCAGATTCTTCTTCGTCAGCGAAAAGTTCGTGGGATCCATGCTCACTATTTGCGAGCCATGCGAAGACCGACTTTAGGGCGCCAATAATCACCACCAGAACGGTGACAATTCCAACTGCGCGACGAATGTGCTTGAACATAAGGTAAATCTACTCTCTCTGCCTTGTTACTCGCTGGAAGGAACCTTAGAGCGTGCCGAGCGCAGCATGAACATCCCGTTAACTTTCAAGGGAGGCACGTAGGGCCGAATCAATATCCCGCCAGAGATCCTCGAGATCTTCAATGCCGACCGAGAGTCGGATCAGATTCGTTGGAATAGTTGGGCTCTCAGTGCTCCAGCGATGGCGCCGCTCCCACAGAGATTCCACCCCGCCTAGTGAGGTGGCGTGAGCCACCAATTTTGAAGCGGCGCAGGCTCGATCTGCAGCCTCGGCTCCCCCGCGGTGGTCAAATGAGATGACCGCCCCAAAGCCCTTCATGAAACTCTTCGCGATCTCATGATGTGGATCTGTTGGAAGACCTGGGTAGCGAACTCGCTCTACAGCTGGGTGAAGCGATAAACGCAGAGCGATCTCATGAGCATTCTTCTGAGCTCGTTCGAGGCGAACTCCTAAAGTGCGAATTCCGCGCAGCGCCAACCAGACTTCAAAGGGACCTGGAATGGAACCGTTGATCTTGCGAACATCGGCGAGACGTTGGTAGAGAGCTGCATCCTTCGTTGAGATTGAACCCAAGATCACATCGCTATGTCCGGAGATATATTTTGAGAGCGAATGGATGACCACATCGGCGCCAAGATCAAGGGGCTGCTGTAGAAGTGGCGTGGCAAAAGTGTTGTCGACTCCCACTCCGATGTTTTGACGCTTTGCTGCTGCGATGAGCGTCGGTAGATCGGCGACTTCGAGTGCTGGATTTGTTGGAGATTCCACCCAGAGCAAAGTTGTTCCAGGGAGAGCTGCTAGTACTTCATCTGTATTAGAAATATCTACATAACGAACTTCGGCCGCACCAGACGCCTCCGCCTGACGCAGTAAGACCATCGTTCCCGAGTAGCAGTTTCGCGATGCCGTAATGACTGCTCCGCGAGGCAAGATCGAAAAGAGGGCGGTAATTGCAGCCACCCCACTTGAATAAACCAGAGTTGGACCATTCTCAAGAGATGCAATTGCATCCTCAAGTGCGCTCCAGGTGCTATTTCCGAACCTGCCATATCCGGCAGATCCTGGAGCGAGAAATGTGGAGTTTAAATCGATACCAACATTTACTCCGGCATCGCTCTCACGGATTGGACGTCCCGCCGCAACGACTCGGCTCTCCAAACTCAGCCCGTCATGGGAGGCAAATGGTGAATCTGGTGAATGCGAGGGCGTCGACATGGATGAAGCCTAACCTAGGAGGCAGATCGCTGGTCGGCTGGAGGCTAGTGCTGACTAGCAAGCGCATTGAACCAAGCGCAATGAAGTTGTAGAGAGCCTCTAGGGCTTTTTTGGAGCCTTAAGAGCGCTGATAATCGCGGTGAGCGCCAAGGTGCCGATGACAAAACCTAGCGAGAGGCCGAGTGAGATGTTGGGGACTTTAATCCCAGCCACTTTGGTATGACCTTCAGCGATGCTCGCCTCAAAGATCAATTTCAGACCAATGAAGGCGAGGATGATAGAGAGCCCTTCGCTGAGATAGATCAGCTTGCCCATGAGATCACCGATCAAGAAATAGAGTTGGCGAAGTCCCATTGAGGCGAAGATAGTCGCTGTAACGATCACATATGGATTGCGAGTTAATCCAAATATTGCAGGAATCGAGTCGAAGGCAAAGAGCAGATTAGTGAGCGCGATAGCGACCATCGCAACGAATCCAATAGATGCTCCACGGCGTTTTAAGAACTTGATGACTCGACCCTCTTCCCACTCTTCAGATTCGCTCTCTCTGAAAAGTTGCAGCGCGGTATAGATCAAGAATCCTCCGAAGATGTAAAAAATCCACTCGTATTTATTTACCAGCGCCGCTCCACCAGCGATAAAGACTCCACGTAGTAACAATGAAGAGAGAATGCCCCAGAAGAGAATGATCTCCTCGCGCTCCTTTGCCACTTTAAGCTTGGCCATAATGAGCAGAAGCACAAATAGATTGTCGAACGACAAGGAGTACTCGGTTATCCAACCAGCGAAGAATTCGCCCCTCGCCTGTCCTGTCGACCAAATTCCGAGGGTGAATCCAAAAGCGATCGCGGCAGCGAGATAGAAAAGAGTCCAGAGCGCCACATTTCGAAGCGAGGTGAGTTTGGCTCGGTTTCGATAGGCAAAGAAAAAATCGACGACTAGTACTAAAGCCAGACCACCTAATGTAAGCCCCCAGGCCAGCCCGCCCGTGGTATTTGTGATCACAGCAGTAGCCTACTGACTAGGCTAACGCCGTGGCTCTAACGACCAGCGAAGAGATGCGTAAACATTTGCGCGCGATCGCGAGAATTGACCCCGCATTCTCACCCATCATCAAAGCCAGTCCACTGTGCACAATAAATCAGAAGCGTCCGCGCCAGGGTCACTATGAAACCCTCGTCACCTCAATCATCTCGCAGCAGCTCGCCGTAAAAGCGGCCGACACAATTCGAGATCGCGTCATCACCCTTGCAGGTGGCTCACTTAAGCCTGAAGCCCTCGTCAATCTATCCGCAGCAGACCTGCGCACTGCGGGTGTCAGCGGAGCCAAAGCTCGTGCGATTGATGAACTGACTCAGGCAACACTTTCAGGAGCGGTTGAATTTAAGAAATTCTCAAAATTGAGCAATGAAGAGATCTCAAAAGAACTCACAGCCCTCTGGGGAATCGGGCGATGGACTGTAGAGATGTTTCTGATGTTTCATCTCGGACGTCTTGATCTGTGGCCCGTCGGAGATTTAGCGATGCGCCGCGGTTGGGAGAAGGTCCATAAGTTAGATTATGAGATCGCTCCGAAAGAACTTGATGCGATCGGTGAAAAATTTAAAGGGCGGCAGAGCGTCGTCGCCTGGTACTGCTGGCGCGCAACAGAGGGTGAATCAAATAGTTGGTAGTGCAATAACCCAGATGCAATAACCCAAATTCAATAACCGAATTGCAACTACCCAATTGTGAGTTGATCTGGATATGGAATTCCCGTTGAGGAATGGCAGTCATATCCATTTGGATTCTTCTCTAAATAACGTTGGTGATATTCCTCGGCTGGCCAGTACACCATGCCATTAGCGCTCTTGATCTCGGTGCAAATTTCATCCAGGCCATTTTGCAAAAGTACATCGTTATAAATTTCACGAGTAGCCAAGGCCTCTTCTAACTGGCGTTCGGTGCTGGCATATATTGCGCTGCGATATTGAGTCCCAATGTCCCCACCTTGTCGGTTGAGAGAAGTTGGGTCATGCATCGTCCAAAATTCTTGAAGCAAGCGGTGATAAGAGATCTGAGATGGGTCAAATACCACTTCGACCATTTCGGCGTGGCCGGTCTTGCCAGTGCAGACCTCTTTGTAGGTGGGTTGGCTGGTGTGACCGCCCATGTAGCCGACCGACGTTGAGAGCACGCCAGGGAGATTCCAGAAGCGACGCTCAGCTCCCCAGAAACATCCGGTAGCAAAGTAAGCCTTCTCAATTAGACCGGTCATCAGAACTTCTCCATCTCTGTGATTTTCTTGCTGGAACTGCTTGCTTTAACTTCTTGACGCCATTTGGAGGCCATTCGGGCCTCTGAGGGCCAGATTCTTTCACTGATACCCTAGGGGGGCTCGTTGAAAATTGCCCTCGTAGCTCAGTGGATAGAGCACCGCCCTCCGGAGGCGGGTGCGCAGGTTCGACTCCTGTCGGGGGCACATATGGCTGAAAGCCTCGGTCTGAGGTCGAATTCTCAGCCAATGTGAGGAATCTTTTACTCTATGTCCTTGTTATCTCGTTGGTCCTACGAGAGAATAGGACCGTATTCACCACTATTTCCGCTCGGCTTCGGTAGAACTGGCGAGGTTTGAGCGGCTTTAGTCTGAATTAGCACCTCCTAAAGGCCAGATCCGCCCATTGGCCCTAAGGCAGGACTTCCCTAAATTGAAGGAGATTACGATGGATTGGCGACACGAGGCGGCCTGCCGCGATGAAGATCCCGAGCTCTTCTTCCCCATCGGAAATACCGGCCCTGCCCTAGCTCAAATTGAAGAGGCAAAAAAGGTCTGCCAGCGCTGCCCGGTCAAAGAGGCTTGCCTCGCCTGGGCCCTTGAAAGCGGTCAGGATGCTGGAGTCTGGGGCGGTCTATCTGAGGATGAGCGCCGCGCCCTCAAGCGCCGTGCTGCCCGTAACCGCGCTCGCATGCTGGAGAGCCAGAACCAGTTCTAAGTTTTCAGATCTCTTACTTGGAGAATCAGTCTTCTGAGAATCAGCTTTTTTGAAGTTCTTCTAAACCTTAAAAACGATCATCGCAACGGTCTCATTGTTGACGCGATTTAACGAGATGCTCCCCTTGAGCTCGTTCTCGGTCAAGGTCCGCACTATCTGAAGTCCGAGGTTTGAGGATTTCTCCCAATCAAAGTCTTCCGGCAGACCACTTCCGTTATCGATCACTTTAATTGTGTAAGTGGTTTCGGCTCTTGATACTTCAACTCTGACGATATCGCCGGTTTCTGCAAGACCATGCTCCAAAGAATTGTGAATCAACTCTGTGACCACAAGAGCAAGGGGCGTTGCAACTTGTGAATCCAATATTCCAAAGTCGCCGATCTTTACTGGAGTGATGGGACGAGGACTCAATTCGATTGCGTTGTGAACAATGCGTTCGTAAACCTCATCAAATAGAACAGATTCTGCAGAGCTCGTCGAAAGCGTCTCGTGCACAATCGCAATAGATGCGACGCGGCGAACCGCTTCAGCGAGTGCTGCACTTGCCGTTGGATCTTCAACTCGGCGCGATTGCAAACGTAAGAGTGCCGATACTGTCTGTAAATTATTTTTAACGCGGTGGTGAATCTCGCGAATGGTTGCATCTTTAGATACCAGTGCGCGATCGCGTCGGCGCAACTCAGTGACATCGTGAACCAAAACGATGGAGCCGATACGGTCTCCACCTTCGATCAGTGGGATAACAAGTAGGTCGACAATCCCGTTGCCATTATCAAAATCGGCGCGGCGAAGAGTCTTGCCACTTAAGATCGAACTCCAACTCTCCTCACTTGGAAAAGTTTGCGGACGCTGCAAAGTGTCGAATATTGCACCCAGCTGAGTTCCTTCGATCTCGTTATCCCAACCCAAACGGCTAATTGCAGAACGCGCATTAGGGCTGGCATATGTTGCGGCGCCAAGTGCATCAAGACGGACTAGGCCATCACCAACGCGAGGTGCGTACTCTGCTTGATAAATGCTGTCTTGAATCGGGAAGGTACCCTCAGCAATCATGCGGAAAACTTTGTGGGCGATCTCGCGATAGTTGATTTCAAGCGGGGATGCAGAGCGCATCGCTACTGCGTTGCGATGGCGCGATATAACCGCAATGGTCTGTCCATCAAAGTGAACGGGTACGGTCTCTTCTTTGATCAAAATATCGCCAACCATCTCAGGTTCGGCATCTCTAATGATTGATCCTGTCGACAGAGTTTGATCAATCCTTGCGTTCTTACCCCAGGTGAGTTCCTGCCCGATTACATCTTGGGCGAAGACCGTCGGTGCGGTCGTCGGACGAATATGTGCAATCGCGATATGACCTTCGGGCCAGCTCTGATAATCCTTGCGCCGCGGCACCCAGAGAATCAGATCCGAGAATGAAATATCGGAGAGCAATTGCCACTCCGAGACCAACTCCGACAGGCGCTCCCGGTCCTTGACCGTCAACGCGGTGTGCGAATAAGCGAGATCACTTCGGGAGCTAATCGCCAATGTTCACACCTGTCTGTCGCAGTATCTGGCTAAGCCAGTGAAGCGGCAATCTTAGCAATCTCCCTTCGCTTTGGATCTTTGACCTTCAATGCACCAAATAGCTTGCTCTCTTTAGAAGTTCCCAATTGGCTCTCGCGCAGGATGTATCTGCTCTCCCCCGTCGTCAAAGTTAGAAATCTAGCTTCCCACTCCCTCAACTCTCTGGAATGGCCAGCCAAAATGCATACAAAGACAACTGGTAAACGCTTTTGAAGTAGAGGGTACTCACGCATGAATTGGGAGAGTTCAGCCATGCTCGCGGCGGTTGATTTGCTTAGGTAAACCAAGTGGGTCGCCCTATCTAGAACGTTGTTTACAAGTGAACCATGCCAACGACGATCAGCGGTGGCCTCTGCTAATCCGGGGAGCACCCCAAGGTCGACAACTGCAGTCTCTCCTCCATCTGGAATATGTGTGGGGCGCTTCTCTCGATCAAGCGGAATTATTTCAACCGAGCTCTTGGTCAGTTCATCGCGTAGTGGGATCACTCCATGCGATCTGATATCAGCATCGATCAAAAGCGTTGCTCCCCGCATCGCCAATTCACGGGATAGAGCTGTAGCAAATCTAGTTCTGCCGGGTGCTCCAGTACTACCGGTTACCGCTATTACTTTACGTTCTCGCACAGGCAGAAGGGCATTGCGGTTAATTCTCTTAGAAGGATTAGTGGGGAGATCGCGCGATTGCCTGACCTGAGGAAACGAAGCGAAATCTGCTGATGGAGAATCAACTGGAGCCAAACTTTCACTGGGTGATGCCGTCTGCAACATAGGAGCACGGAGATTCCCGCGAATAGCCGCCATCATCTCGTGAGAGGTAAAACCAACATGGTCAAGAGAGATCACTGTAATTGCCGGCTCATCTAATTCCTGAATCAAGTGTGAAGACATACCAGGCAGCTCACTCTCATAAATAATCACGGTACGTATACCCGAACCACGCTGCTTCATAAAAGTCATGAGGGAATTGGCATCAAAGGCTCGATAAATTATGTTCCAGCCCTGAGAGAAGAGAAGTTGGGCAAGAAAGTCCTCGCGATCAGCATCTGGTATCGCGGTCACAACCTCAAGCTGTGGAATTTCAGAACGGGTCACGAGCAAGCACCAATCTTCCCTGGGATTCTGCAGTCACGATTATCGATGTCACGGTTGGACTTGCCGAAAGACTCACTGCAACACTTCCACCCAGAGCGCGAGATTTATCATCTATGTACTGAACTGGAATGCGATGAGCGACCACCGCCGGTAACACACCTTGATCCTTCGGAATCACATAAACATCCACCAAATCCCCCACCGCTAAATCAGCTGGCAGGTCATCGACCGCAACACCAATCGGTAAAAAGGTAGAGGTGGAATTTGAACTTTGTTGTGTCACATCTGTGACGGCTACTAAGTCGCCGGGTTCTAGCAATCGAGTGGCAAACTTCCCCACCACCAAATCATTCTTGCTCTCAAAATGCAGCGCGTCCTCAGTCAGATCAACCTTCACCAGCTTTACTTCGTTAGAAGTTATGCGACTTCCATTTGGGATTGAACCCGTTGCCATCCATACCAGCGTCGAGGGCTGGGAGTTAAGTAGAAGCGACAAGGCAAGCAATGAGAAGAGAAGACCACCAGCAGCCAGAATCCTGCGAAAATTCCTCTGTATAAATTTCTGTATATCGTCCATGGGAGATGGATACCTAATCCCGAGTAGATCTGCGTTTCTTTATCCACACTCCTTTTTCATCCTTTCGGATGATTTGAATTAGTGGGCGAGGTGAGAGTTTTGCCCCATGAGCGCAGAACAATTACGGAGCACCGATTTAGCACCTCGAATTATCCGATTTCCAAGACCCGGTCAGTTAGAGCCCAGTGTCGATCTTCGCATCGCACCGACTCTTCAACTTCTCACGTCGGTCGATCTCAAAGTTCAAGAGAGTGCACGAAAACTCTTCCTAGTACCAACTCCACAACATCTTGAAGGAGAAGATGTCGACAGTGAGTACCTACCGAAACCATCACCGCTTTCTGAACTGCCTCCACTTAAAGAAACAGTGCATCGATACGTACTCGGAATAGTGGAAATCTGGGGTGGCAGGCGACAACCCATGCAACTAGCCCGACTCTCGCACAGAATTGTTTACTCGAAGATCACGGCGGCAGCAGGTAGTCATCGCGAAATTCCAAAAATTCGAAAGATCTACATCACCGAGCCAATTGAAGGAGTTGCAGAAACCACAGTGACTCTGAGATTCAACGATCGCGTTCGGTCTTTGGTGCTGAGATTTGAAGGAGTAGATAAGCGCTGGTTGTGCACGGAGTTGGTGCTGCTCTAGCTATTAAATTCCTGTTGCGCCTGTATCAACCCTTTTTCAATTAAGTACTCAACAGCCTGCGCACTTCTTGCAATGAAATCAGGAAGCTCTTTCTGTTCAGCGCTTGAGAACGGCTTTAGCACCCAGTCGGCTGGGGCTTGTGGGCCAGAGGGGCGACCTACGCCTAAGCGAACACGGAAGTAGTCGGGACCTGCGAAATTTTTGGTGATGTCTTTAAGGCCATTGTGGCCGTTGTCGCCGCCGCCCTGTTTGATGCGGATCGCACCAAATGGCAGGTCGATCTCATCTTGGACGACGATTACTCGCTCGACTGGGACTTTGTAGAAATCGGCCAACGCCTTAAGAGGCGCTCCAGATTCATTCATGTACAACTTTGATTTTGCAACGGTGAGAGGAATCTGCCCCAAGTAGATATCGGCGATCTCTGTGCGGGATTTGTGTGAAGTGAACTTTGAATTACTCGCCAGATAATTCATAACCATCTGACCGATGTTATGGCGAGTTTTGGCATATTGATCGCCGGGGTTTCCGAGTCCGAAAACCAGCCAACGATCAGCCATGGTGAAGTGTTAAGTCGCTACTTATTCTTTTGGAGCAGCTGCGGCTGCATCAGCAGCAGGTGCTGCAGCTGTCTCGGTGTCAGATGAGGTTGAACGCTCTGACAAGTGAACTACAACGAGCTCTGGATCAGAGACAAGTGTTGTTCCAGCAGGGAGTTGAACATCTGCAGCGGTCTTGCTGGTACCGGCAGGCATTCCGGTGAGATCAAGTACCAAGAATGATGGGATCGAAGTTGCTTCTGCTTCTACTTCGATGGTGTTGTTTACATGCTCAAGGATTCCATCCTTATCGAACTGTCCCTCAGTGTGAACTGGAACTTCGACAGTTACCTTCTCGCCCTTGCGAACAACGAGAAGATCGATGTGCTCGAAGATTCCGGTCAATGGGTTCTTTGAGACTGACTTTGGAAGGACGAGCTCTGACTTGCCATCAAAGTTAACGTTAAGAAGAACGTTTGATGCCTTGAGGGCTGTTGCCAACTCGCGTGATGGAAGAGCGATGTGTTGAGGCTCTGCATTGTGACCATAGATAACGGCAGGAACTAAACCAGCCTTACGATCGCGGCGTGAAGCACCCTTACCAAAGTTGGTGCGCTTGCTACCGTTGATTTGAATCTCGGCCATTTAAAACTCCCTTGTAGTGAACGGACACAACACGTTCCAAGAGAGAGACCGTCGATCACGGATATTTCTATCCCTCGCCGGAACGAAGCCTAAGGTTAGCGAATTAAAGGTGGTTATAACAAATTGCCTAGAAAAGGGCCTATAAATCGCCTATTTCTTAGGAGTGACCATCGAAGAGGCTAGTAACTGAGCCATCTTCAAATACTTCACGAATCGCGCGTCCCAATAGTGGAGCGATGGATAGGACGGTCAATTTTTCAAAGCGAGATTCCTCAGCGATTGGCAGAGTGTTAGTTACAACCACTTCACTGACGCGTGAATTGCGCAAACGCTCGACAGCTGGACCGGACAAGACCGCATGAGTTGCAGCAACTATGACTTCTGATGCGCCTTCATCGAAGAGAGCATCTACTGCCTTTGTGATTGTTCCTGCGGTATCGATCATGTCATCGATCACGACACAAGTCTGACCCTTAACATCACCGACCACGCGACCAGTTACGGATTCATTTGGAATTCGTGGATCGCGAGTCTTATGAATGAATGCGATTGGAGCTCCACCCAACATATCTGACCAACGCTCCGCAACGCGGACTCGACCAGAGTCAGGAGAGACGATAGTTAAACGGGAGCGATCAACCTTGCTTCCTACATAGTTTGTGAGAAGAGGAAGAGCAAAGAGATGATCCACTGGACCATCAAAGAAACCTTGGATCTGTGAAGTATGTAGATCAACCACCATCAATCGATCTGCACCAGCGGTCTTGAAGAGATCGGCCATCAATCGAGCAGATATTGGCTCGCGTCCACGATGCTTCTTATCTTGACGGGCATAGCCATAAAAGGGAGCAACGACGGTGATGCGCTTTGCAGATGCGCGCTTAAGCGCATCGACCATGATCAGTTGTTCCATGATCTGCTTGTTAACAGGTGCGGCATGACTTTGGATTACGAAGGCATCAGAACCACGAACGGATTCTTCGAAGCGAACAAAGATCTCACCATTTGCAAAGTCATAAGCGGAGGTTGGTGTGATGGGAATGCCTAATTCGGCGGCGACATCTTCTGCTAACTCAGGGTATCCGCGACCGGTGAAGATCCGTAGTCGCTTTTCCGAGCTAAGTCGAAGTTCGCTCATGCTTCCCCCTGTACTTTGGTAGAGCCATCCGTGGCTCCGGCTTTCTTAGCAGATTCGGCCGACTTCGAGCCCGCCCGCTTACGCAGAACCCACCCTAAGACATTTCTCTGTTTTGCCCTAGCAACTCCGATTGAACCTGCTGGAACGTCCTCGGTAATTACCGAACCGGCGGCGGTGTAAGCACCATCTCCCACGGTGATGGGAGCCACCAACATAGTGTCACTGCCAATGCGAACATCGTTTCCGATAGTGGTCTCGTGCTTCTCCACACCGTCATAGTTCACGAAGATGGTGGCCGCGCCGATATTGGTTCCCGATCCGATGGTGGCATCGCCAACGTACGAAAGATGAGGCACCTTGGATCCAGCGCCGATACTCGAATTCTTTACCTCGACATAAGCGCCGACCTTGCTGCCTTCGGCAAGTTTGGTTCCGGGACGGATAAAGCTAAATGGACCCACATTCGCCCCTGCACCAATCACCGAGTCAGCAGCACGGCTCTCAATGACGCTGGCTCCGGCACCCACCTCAACGCTACTGAGTGTGGTCCGCGGACCAATCGTTGCGCCCGTCGCAATCTTGGTAGTTCCAGTAAGGGATGTTCCAGGAAGGATCGTGACATCAGGAGCAATCTCAACCCCAAGGTCGATCCAGGTGGTGGTTGGGTCAATGATGCTGACCCCGCTTTTCATATATGAGTCATTGATGCGATCTCGCATGATCGCGGCGCACTCGGCCAACTGACTGCGGTCGTTAATTCCCAGAGTTTCGGTGTAATCGTTGGAACGGATAGCAATTGCGCTACCCCCAGCCTCTTTGATCAGAGCCAGGACATCGGTCAGGTAGAGCTCGCCTTGAGAATTATTGGTTTTAAGACCAGCGAGCGCATTTCGAAGTACCGCAATATCGAAGAGGTAGACCCCGGTGTTGATTTCATCGATCTCTTTTTGGAGTGGGTCTGCATCCCGTTCCTCAACGATTCCCTCAAGTCCGCCATCTTCCGAGCGAACGATTCGGCCATAGCCAAATGGGTCTGGGACCAGCGCGGAAAGTACCGATGCTTGGACCTCAAGCCCAGTATGAGCATCGAAAAACTCCTGAAGGGTCACTGAGGTGAGAAGCGGTGTATCCCCCGCCAAAATCAAAACTGAGCCACTTTGAGGCGCCCCTTCAAGGGCTACTTGGACTGCATGCCCAGTGCCATTGCGCTGTTCCTGAACCACGATGGTGGCCTGCGGAAATTTAGATTGAAGGTGTTGCTCAACTAGTTCGCGGGAGGAACCAACAACAACCCGTAGTTCCTGCGCGCTTAACGGGGTGGTCGCATTGATGACGTGATCAACGATGGGTTGTCCAGCAATGGGATGTAGGACTTTCGGAAGCGCAGATTTCATGCGAGTTCCCTCGCCAGCAGCTAAGACGATAACGAGGTCGAGCTGCTTCACTGCTCTCCCCCTCACTTCTTCGGCGGCACTTCTATGGCTCCGCCATCCCTTACTCGGGTGGCTTCGCTCCGCTCCGCCACCCTTTACTCGGGTGGCTTCGCTCCGCTCCGCCACCAGGTATCGATCCTGGACCCTGGGCTTCAAAGGCCCATGTGCTAGCCACTACACAATGGCGGAACCTGAATTCTCCCTTATAACTGCCAATGCGACAAATACGCAGAATTTATGGGGTGGCGAGAATATGAATCTGGAGGCTGCGTGCTTTCGAAGCCGGGTTTTATAGGGTTTTAATGAGCTTTAGAGGGTCTCTATGACACGAGCACCGTGGGTTGGCCCTGTGGCTCTTATAACCCCAGCCACTACCCCGCTGGCACTCAAGGCAACAGTTAGATCCAAGGCTCGTTCTTCATCGGCGACCAAGAAGGCGACCGTTGGACCGCTTCCCGAAACAACTGCACCTAGTGCTCCATAGTCAATGCCCACATCAAGAACCAGTCGAAGTGCAGGTCTTAGGGAACAGGCAGCCGCTTGTAGATCATTGGAGAGCGACTTACCCACGAGCTCGGCATCTCCGGCGCGCAAAGCCTGCAAGATCTGATCTGAAACCTGAGGCCGGGCAATATCTAATCCGGTACGGAGTCGATCACACTCGCCATAAACCGATTGAGTAGATAAACCTTGCGGAGCCATCGCTAGTACCCAGTTATAACTTCCGCGTGCCAACACTGGTGTGAGTTGATCTCCATGTCCCCGACCAATAGCAATTCCACCCGTGATTGCAAATGGAACATCACTACCTAATTGCGCACCGATCTTCTCCATGCCATCCCGCGACAAACCAAGTTCAAAGAGAGCATCAAATGCAACGATGACAGCGGCGGCATCGGCACTTCCGCCAGCCATTCCCCCAGCAACCGGAATCTCTTTTTTAATATGAATCGAGATATCTGAATCCAGATCATGCAGATCGATCATTAACTGCGCCGCGCGATAAGCGAGGTTGGAGGAATCAACAGGGACTCCTGACGCAGTTGGTCCAGCAACGGTCAATGTAATTCCAGATCCAGGTTCTGCGAATTTCACTGTTACATCGTCATAGACCGCAATTGCTTGAAAGACAGTAGTGACCTCGTGATAGCCATCTGACTCCAACGGACCGACAGAGAGTTGCAAGTTCACCTTCCCGGGAACTCGCACGACTACTCCATTGCGCCTCATGGCTCTAGCGTATTGGCAATCGCCATAAAGTCGCGGAGAAGCAAAGTCTCACCTCGGGCAGTCGGATCTATCCCAGCCTTGGTAATCATGGCCTCTGCCTCCCCCGAAAAAAGCTCAGAGAGAGCACCGCGAAGCATCTTGCGTCGCTGCGCAAAGGCGGCATCGATCACCGAAAAAGTCAGCGCTCGTTCTCTTTCATCGCCCGCTGCTTCATGCCTGACAAATCGCACCAGCGAAGAGTCCACATTAGGAATTGGCCAAAATACTTGTCGGGCAACGTTTCCCGCCCCACTCATACCTGCCCACCAGGTGGCCTTTACTGATGGTGAGCCATAGGTCTTGCTCCCTGGCTTGGCAGTCAAGCGATCCGCAACCTCACTTTGAACCATCACTACGCCCGATCGGATTGTCGGAAATTTCTCCAGAAAATGCAGCAGCACTGGAACCGAAACGTTGTACGGCAAATTGGCAACGAGAATCGTTGGATCCAACGGAAGCGACTCTGTTGTAAGTGCATCCTCATTCACCACTATCAATCGTTCGTTTTCAAATCCGTGGGTAACTGCAGTGTTGGGTAACTCTTGTGCTAATCGGGGATCAATCTCAACTGCCACAACAGATTTGGCAATTTCAAGTAGCGCCAAGGTGAGTGAACCTAAGCCTGGGCCGATCTCTAGAGCGACATCATCTGAATTAACATCAGCAACTTTTACGATGCGACGACAGGTATTTGCATCAACAACAAAATTTTGTCCCAACTTCTTAGTTGGGCTAACTCCGATGCGAGCCGCGATCTCCCGAATCTCTGCCGCACCGAGCAGCGTAGTCATTACTCGAAACTTCCGAATAAACGCAGCGCATTTTCTGTTACTTGATCGCATAAATAATCAACGCTTACATCGCGTAGATCCGCAACAAATCTAATGATATTTGCAACTTGTGCAGGAGTATTGAGAGTCCCGCGATGAGGTGCCGGCGCCAAGAAAGGTGAGTCAGTCTCAATCAACAATTGCTCAACTGGGACTAATTTGGCGGCTTCACGCAATTCTGGTGCATTCTTAAATGTCACCGTGCCTGCAAACGACAAGATATATCCGGCATCTATACATTCGCGCGCCATCTCGGCATCACCGGAGTAGCAATGAAAAATCGTGGAGGCCGGTGCGCCAACTTCAAGCAAAGTATCAAGGACGGCACGGTGGGCATTGCGATCATGAATTACCAACGCCTTATTAACTTTCTTAGCGAGCGCTATATGTCTCTTGAACGAGTAAATCTGTCGATCGCGTAACTCTGGCTCGGTCCTAAAGAAATCAAGTCCGGTCTCTCCAATAGCGCGAACCCGAGGGTGAGTTGCGAGTTCTTCGATGACTGCGAGGTCACCCTCTAAATCTTCAACGACAGGTGCTTCATTGGGGTGAAGTGCCACCGCCGCCAATACTTGGCCCGGGAAACTTTCAGCACACTTAACGCCCCATCGAGATTGTTCAGCGGAATAGCCAACTTGAACGACTCGATCTATTCCAGCCTGCGCCGCGGCAGCAAGTAGATCGCGAATCTCTGGGGCATCTGGCTCACTCTCTGTAACCAGTTCCATGTGGGCATGCACATCAATACATGGACGATTGAGCGGTTCTGGAACAGGAGCATCTGGACGAGGCTCTTTTAAAGAATGGCGGTCAGACATCTACTCTGCTTTTTCTTCAAGCCGTGGGAAGAGAACTGCACCTTTCGTGACCTTAGAACCAGTAGGCAATTGACCAAAGCGCGCCACATCCGCAATACGTTGCTGTGAAATATCGCCCAGCGTCTCATTGGCTCCTAGGCTCTCCCACAGAATCTCTGTCGTCGCAGGCATGATCGGATGGAGCAAGACCGCGAGTGCACGAATTGAATCCGCGGTGTTGTACAAGACCTTCTCTAACTCGACCTTATTAGCAGGGTCTTTAGCCAACACCCATGGTTGTTGCTCCGTGACATAGCCGTTTACCCGCTTACAAAATTCCATGATGGAATTAATCGCGGTCTGGAAATCTAGAACCTCAATAGCGCTGTCAGCGGTTGCGACAGCAGCGCTCAAAGCACCAGCTAGGGATTCATCGCTGGCCACAGCGGGAATCAATCCATCACAGTATTTTTCAATCATCGCGATCAAGCGCGAAGCCAAATTTCCAAAGTCATTTGCAAGCTCAGATGTATAGCGCGCTGACATATCTTCCCAAGAGAAAGATCCATCGCTTCCAAATGGAATCGCGCGCAGGAAGTAATAGCGGAATGCGTCTACGCCAAAATGGCTCGTAATGTCAGCAGGAACTATTCCGGTTAACTTGGATTTGCTCATCTTTTCGCCGCCCACTAACAACCAGCCATGAGCAAATACCTTCTTCGGAAGTGGCAGATTCGCTGCCATCAACATTGCTGGCCAGATCACGGCGTGAAAGCGTGAGATCTCTTTTCCAATTAAGTGAACATCTGGAGGCCATACTTCCGCAAATTTGCGTCCACCCTCTGAGTCGGCAGGATCACCCAATCCAACTGCGGTGCCGTAATTTAAGAGTGCATCAAACCAAACGTAAATGACCTGCTTGGTGTCCCATGGGACAGGAATGCCCCAATCGAGAGATGATCGTGAGATAGATAAATCCTGAACCCCGCTTTGGAGAAATGACAAGACTTCATTTCTAACACTTGCAGGTTCACAGGCTTCAGGATGTTCTTCATAATGCTCCAGAAGTTGTGGAACAAAGGCACTCAACCTGAAGAACCAATTCTCTTCGCTCACAATCTCGGCAACGGTGCCATGGATCAGGCACTTGCCATCATCAAGGTCTGCGGGCAATTTAAATTCTTCGCAACCCACGCAATAAGGACCTTCATATTTACCGGAGTAAATATGTCCAGCATCCTTTAGTTGAGTGAGGAAGCGCTGAACTCTCTCCGTGTGCCGAGATTCTGTCGTGCGAATGAAATCGTCGTACGTAATATTCAAACTCGACCAGGTTGGCTTCCATGCAGTCTCAACGAGACGATCACACCATTCTTGAGGCGAGACTCCGTTTGCATCAGCGGTGTTCATTATCTTTTGGCCGTGCTCATCGGTACCTGTTAAAAACCAGACTGACTCTCCACGCTGACGATGCCAGCGAGTCAATACATCTCCCGCGACAGTCGTGTAGGCATGACCAATATGCGGAGCATCATTTGCATAGTAAATCGGCGTCGTCAGGTAAAAAGAGTTGGAATCGGCGCTCATAGGGCGATCTTATCTTTCAGCGGGCTTTGCACTGACCATGGCATCAAAGACGATCCGCTTTGGCAGGTTAAGCTCTTTGGCGAGTGCAGAAATGGCATCTTTACGCGATTCTCCGGCTGCCTCGCGAAGGCGGACCATCTCAACTAGTTGTCCAGCACTATAACTTTGTGAGGTCGGATCAAAACCCTCAAGAACAATCGTTATCTCGCCCAAAATCTCTCGATCGCGACTCCATTCCAGAAGTTCTGCGACTGTGCCTCGAATGGTCTCCTCATACGTCTTCGTCATCTCCCGACAAATCGCGCCACGGCGCGTGGCTCCGATACTGGCGAGTGCATCCGCTAGTGATTCCTGTAATCGATGTGGGGCCTCAAAGAAAATAATGGTCCGCTCTTCGTTGCTCAATTTTTCATACCAACTCTGACGCGCCCCAGAGCTTCGAGGTGCGAAACCCTCAAAGCAGAAACGATCGGTAGGCAATCCAGAGAGCAAGAGAGCAGTTGTGACAGCGCTTGGGCCCGGGAGGACCTGAATATCGATCCCATGTTCTACCGCTACTCGAATAAGGCGATATCCGGGGTCACTAATCCCTGGAGCGCCAGCATCTGTGATGACCAACAAATCATTGCCGCTGGTCAAAATCTCAGTGAGTTGCTCCAGCCGCTCACTCTCATTGCCTTCGAAATATGAAATGACCATTCCTGAGTACCGAATTCCTAAATCACTTGTCAGACGACTCAATTTCCGAGAATCCTCGGCGGCGATATACGGCGCGCTCTCCAGAATCGATTTAATCCGCGCAGTGGTATCCCCGACATTTCCCAGAGGACCGCAGGCGAGGATCAGCATGGGGCAATTCTCGCAGGCTTTAGGCTTGGCACATGACAATCATTGAGGTCGATCGCCGCCAATTGCGTGATCACCTCACCGCTTTCGGACTTGGATTCGCTGCTCTCCTTCTCCGGGTGTGGCATCTAGGTACTCCCAAGGGCTTTGTCTTCGATGAGGTTTATTACGCCCAGAATGCCAACTCGCTTCTCCATCATGGTGTCGAGCTGGACCCAAAGACGGCTGCAGCTCAATTTATCGTCCACCCGCCTGTTGGCAAATGGATGATTGCCCTTGGAATCAAGATCTTCGGTTATCACGAATTTGGATGGCGTATCTCAGCGGCTGTAGTTGGTTCGCTGTCGATCGTGATGATCTTCTATATTGCTAAGCGACTATTCAATAACTACTACCTATCACTCGCGGCTGGAATTTTAATGAGCGCCGATGGACTTCATCTGGTCTTGTCGCGCACCGCACTACTTGATATTTTCTTGATGTTCTTCACCTTATTAGGTTTCTTCTTTCTTCTTCGTAACCAACACTTCGCTGCTGGTATCGCAATCGGTTTGGCGGCAGCCACAAAGTGGAGCGGCCTTTACTATTTAATCGCATATTTTCTCTTCACTTTGTATGTCGATTACCGACAGAACAAGGCACTTGAAATTGAAAATCCACTCAAAGTCCTTTTGAAAGAGAAGCTCTGGAAGAGAGCTTTGCAATACATCGTCATTCCTATTTTTGTTTACGTATTGAGTTGGGTTGGTTGGTTCTTTAACACCTCTGGCTATGATCGAAATTGGGCTAACTCGCAGAAGCATGGATTCTTCAATTTCATCCCTGCCCCATTGCGCTCCCTGTGGCACTACCACTCCGAGATGTGGACCTTTCACACCACCCTCACCGCCTCACACCCATATTCCGCAAATCCATGGGGCTGGCTAATAATGGCTAGGCCCACCTCCTTCTACTATCAAGCCCCACATTCGTGTGGAGCTCCAGCATGCGCTCAAGAGATTGTGGCACTGGGAACTCCGCTGTTGTGGTGGTCGGCGGTGGCCGCGATCGCAGTGACTTTCGGTTACTGGATTGCGCGACGCGAATGGCAGAGCGGATTACTTCTTTTGAGTTTAGCTGCCGGATATTTACCTTGGTTCAATTGGCAAAAACGTACAATCTTTAATTTTTACACCATCGCATTTGAGCCATTTATTATTCTCATAGTCGTATTTGCCTTATCTAAATTGCTTGAACCCGACGAAGCTGGAGAGATCTCTAAATTTAGGCGTTACGCCAGCAATACATTCTTGGGATTAGTAGTTCTCAACTTCTTATATTTCTTACCGCTCTACCTAGGAAATGTAATTACGTATCACCACTGGAGCTCTCTCATGTGGTTCCCAAGCTGGATTTAAAGCTACATACTTTTATTGGTTAGCGGCCCAATCACGCTCTGCCGCTGCTTGCTCTGCCAACTCTTGATCAAATAGTTCATCCCGTGCTGGAATTTCAAGGGCGCTCTGACGCTCTTGTTCCGCACTCCACTTGCCAGGGGTAGTTAGATCGATAGTGCGCTTTGGCGTAATGGCCTTGGGAGCGGTTGCGTACGTTGGCTTTGGAACCGCAATCGGTGACCAACTGCGCTCTTCGCTCTTTTCGATAATGGTGATGCTTGAGGATGTGCTGCGCTCACGGAGAGGGACCCATTGTTCAAGAACCGCTTCGCTCTCGCTCAACTCACGTCGTGAGAGATCGATTCGAGCCTTTGGATCCACCTTGATTTCAACTGCTGTGATGGCGGCAAGGGCTGCAAGTCTGCGTTTTTTAATCTGGGCTGCAACAACCTGACGGCGAACATGAATCAGATAAATCGCAAGGGCTGTAACCGGAATCAAAATGCTCATCATTGGGATGTAACCGAGGGCCACTACTGCACCCGTGCCAATTGTTACCGCAATCAAAGCGCCGAGAACACGTCGACGAAGACGCAAAGTTTTTAACTTTTCATCGGGGTTGATGGGATCAGGGAAATTGGGGGTAGAGGCGACAATCTTCATCGCACTCTTGTAGCGCTCGGTCTCGCGACCGGATTGAGTCTCGTGTTGGCGCATCCAGCGAGGCAAAAAGTAAGCGACCCACATTCCGATAATGATCAGATAGATGAGTCCGGACGCCATGGAATGAAACAGTAATTCAGGTATGGGCGAAAAGTCGGGATTTAGACGCTATGTCTTAATTGAAATTATTGGGGTTTTCCGCCACAAAAGTGAGGTGGTCGCGCCAATCCCCGGCGATATGAAGATATTTTGGACGCAAGCCTTCGTAGCTATAACCGCTCTTTTCCGCCACTTTCTTAGAGGCTGCATTTTCGGGGCGCAAATTAATTTCAATGCGATGAAGATGAAGCTCATTAAAAGCGAAGTTAGTCAGCGCCTTTACTGCCCTCGTTGTGTAACCACGATTGGCAACTCGTTGGTCAATCCAATAACCAATGTGGGCGCCTCGATATGCACCAAAAACTATGCCGCCAAGTGTGATCTGACCTACCAAGCGTTCCCGGCCACCCTCGCGAAACCAGATTCCAAGGGAAATTGAACGTAATTCACGGCCTTCTTTGTTGTAGTAACGAACCATTTCGTAATAAGAAGGCGATGGTTGGTCGCTCTCCAAAGGGGGTCTCGTAGCTTCCCACGGGGCAAGCCACTGTGCATTGACCGCTCGCACTTTGAGCCACTGGGCACGGTCTCGATAACGCAATGGGCGAAGGGTGATCTCGTGATCTTCAATCACGAACGGCCAACTGCCCATTATCAAACGGTCCGATCCAAAATCATTATCTCTGCAATTTCACCCTTCAGGTATCCGGGTGAGTCAGCTGGAACAGTGATAAAGGCATGAGCATCAGAGATTGAAAGCAACCCGCTTTGATCCGAAATTGCCGTGACAATCGGAACACCGCTTCCAACATCAGAGAGAGTGGCTCTGATGAGAGCGGCTACCCCAATCGGAGATTCAATATCGGCCCCGATCTGCGCCTTACTGGTTGGGCGAAAGACATTCTTCACGCCCAACATTGTTCTGATCATCGGCCTGATGAAAACCTCAAAAGAAATGTATGCGCTTATTGGATCACCAGGCAGGGCAATAACTGGAATCTCATCATCTCCGATAGTCCCAAAACAATGGCGACCAGCTCCATCCAAATTAGGGACCCCTATCTGAATCTCACCTAATTCAGCGAGAACCTGTTCGATCAGTTCAAAAGAGCCGTCGTTGCTCTCACCACTTATCACGATCAAATCTGCTCGAACCAGTTGATCCTCAATGACCGCTTTAAGTTGCTCATGATTCTCAGGGATCGTGTGAACCCGATATGCCAATGCGCCTGCCTCTCGAGCTGCGGTCGCTAGCATCCAGGAGTTTGTTTCAAACTCTTCATGATCTTCAATGGGTTGCCCCGGCTCCACCAAATCATCTCCGGCTGAAATTACAACGACCCGAGGATGAGGTTGGGTGGGAAGCCTTGAGAGGCCAAGCGAGGCCGCGAGGCCAATCTGAGGAGAGCGAATACGCGCTCCTCGAGCTAAAACAATCTCATCTCCTACAAAAATATCCTCTGCCAGTGTTGCCCCATGCGCATCGAGAAGAGGCATATCAAAAGGAGTCAATGGATGAGAAATCGCAAGGAGTTCAGACAACATATTCTTAACTGAAATCTGCGAACTCATGGTTTAACCTTACTTCGTTCAACTGATATTCCAACGGAGGTGATCTGCGTGGATTCGAAGGGTGATGAAAAACGCCTACTTCGGGCCGATCTACGCCGATTACGCGAAGATAAATTCATCTCTGAAAGTTGGATACACATTGTTCATTGCCCCGAGATTCAAACCTCTCGAGTTATCGCCTCATACATTTCATATGGTGTTGAACCACAAACTTCAGATATAAACCAATCGTTGATTGCCACTGGCAAGACGGTGCTACTCCCGCGGACCTTGCCCAATAGAGATTTGGAATGGGTTGCCTGGGATGGATCGACCGCCTCGCTTAAGAAGAATGGCAAAGTACTTGAACCTACTGGAACTACCTTCAATGATGAAGCGGCTATTGAGGTCGTTATCGTGCCTGCCCTAGTTGTCGATCACGAGGGTAATCGGATGGGGCAAGGCGGTGGATCGTACGACCGAGCCCTTGCTCGGTTAAATGCTTGGAAGATAGCGCTGGTAGGCGCGCACGAGATCGCCCATCTTGCACTGCCAACTGAGCCACACGATCAGAAGGTAGATGCCGCGGCAACGCCTGGATTACTCATGCGATTTAATCGGGGTGCTGCTGATCCCCTTTAGCAAGTGATGCTAAATACTTGTTGTATTTGGCAAGTTCATCTTCTTCACCCATCGCAGCGGCTCGGTCAGCTGCTCGATCTAATCGCTTCGCCTCTCGTGAATCATCGCGCATCCATTGAATAAATGTGGCGATCAAAGCAATCAAAATCGGTATCTCGCCCATCACCCATCCGAGTGAACCGCCGGTGTGCTGATCCGAGAGCAAGTTGGTGTTCCAAGATCGATCGAGGGAGGCGAAGTAACCTCCATCCAACAATGTGGTTGTTGATAGCAAAGCGATGGAGAAGAAGGCATGAATACTCATCGCGGCAAAGAGAACAATAATCCTGACGATATGTGGAATCTTGCGAGGGTTCGGGTCAATTCCGACAATCACATAGAAGAACAAATATCCTGCCAAGAGAAAATGGATATCCATCAACAAGTGACCGCTATGCGATTGCATTAACTTGCCAAAGAGCGGTGTCATATAGAGCAAGAAGAGAGAGCCATCAAATAGCCCAAGTGCAACCACTGGATTTGTGATGATCAAGGAGTAACGAGAGTGAATTATCGATATCAAAACTCCTCGGATTCCTCGCTCTTCTGGAGTTCTACCTTGAGGGAGTGTGCGCAGGGCCAGGGTAATCGGGGCGCTGAGAACAAAGCCGATTGGCGCGATCATTCCTAAGATCATGTGGGCCAACATGTGGTACGAAAAAGCGAAGTGCGCATATACGCCAATCCCACCGCTCGTTGCGAAGTCAACCAATGAGACTGCGATTGCGAAAGAGATGGTGCGACCTACTGGCCATTTGTCTCCGCGGCGGCTCAAAACAATAACTCCGTAGATGTACAAGGCGGTTATAAGAAGAAGAAAACCGAGCATCGTTCCGTCTGGAGAATAGGCAGAGAAAATGCGCCCAACAGTTGGTGCCGCCGGCATTTTGATTCCCGTGATTGCAATAGAAGGATCGCTAGCAGCGAGGATCTCCGAGGGAGAGATCGGAGGAACGCTCGTGCTGAGCCATCCCCCAATTCCAACCGCTACTAACATAACCAAGCTCTCATTGATCAACAACCGAAATACCTGCTTGCTCCCTGAAAGTTGGGAGGCAATGTGAGCTCTGTGACGAGATCCAATAAATACAAGAACAAGAAAGAGAATGACTTTGAGGATTACCAGCAGGCCGTATCGAGAGTGCCAACCTGCCAAGAAATTTAATCTGGTCCAGGCACTTAATACGCCGCTTACTCCCACGATGATGGCCGCCCAGAGGGCAAATGCACTAAATCGCGATATTGATTCGCTCCGTTCACGCGGTGAGATCGCGGCGAGACCAATAACTCCACCCACCCAAAGCGATACCGCCCCCACGTGGAAAATTAGGGCGCCAATGGCTAAGCCGTGATTCCCAGCGCTTGCGGCATGGCTCTGAAAAAGTGGAATCAAAATCGCCAGCATAGTTGCGGCAAGTGCGAAATAAACCGCTCCAACCTTTTTAGCTCTAGCAACTAAGGCGAGCGCTAAAACGCCCATCAAAATCTGAAAAACGTAATCGCGACCGATGCTGGTTGAAAATAGAAAACTCCGTAGAACTGAAGTGTGAAATGCATCTAAGAGTCCGCTGCCAAGAAGATTCGCTAATTCAACAAAGATGCCACCCACAGAACAGACCAACCACACCACGGTGGCTAATTGCACCAAACTTCTCAGGCGACGAGATTCTGTTGTTAACTTTCCGCGCTTTTCGTGAACTAAGAACCCGATCGCAAAAAGTAAACCAATCGAGGTAATAATCGAGATGAGATAGAAGTCCTTAACAACAGGTAGGAGCAGATCGACGACAGAGTTCGAACTGAGTGAGTGGTTGTGCGTTGCAACCACCGCCATCGCCAGATTTATTTCTGGCCTCTTTCATGAGTGCGACGTTTACGAGCTTTTCTCGACTGCTTCCAAATCAGGCGGGCATACCAAACCAAGAAGAGCGCGACAATTGTTGCCAGACCGAGGAATACCAAAACAGTTATTTTGGCCGCCGAGCTGCTCGCTGAATTCGAGGGAATGATTGGGTGCGTAACGACAGGAGTCGGTGAAGCGGTTGGTGTGGTGATCACAGCTGGAGCATTAAAGAGAAAGGTGTAGGAGTCGGTAAGCGGCGCATCTGTTGCACTCAGCAAGGTGTAGGAAACTGTGTAAATTCCAGTGACAGTTAGGGGCTTCAACCCCACGACCGCAGTCGTATCTGAGATCGTCAAGGAGCCATCGTCGACTTCCACCCCATTTGGGTCAGTCACGGAGAGGCTGTTTCCATCTGGGAGCAAGGTGGTTGCTGCAGTTACCGACACTGCATTAGGGGCTTGAGTAAGCACCGCGCCCATGACGGGAACGGTCGAGACCACGCTATTTGCCTGGGCCGGGGTAGCGAGTAAAGCACTGAGGGCTAATAACCCACCCACAGCCACTAGATGTGCCGACTTGCTCCTTATAAGGGCGCGCATTCCAGGCCTTTCGTAGATGTGAGCCCGCCGAAGAGGTCCAACGGCATATAAGTTCGCCCACCATCCATTTGGATTAGAACCTATCCTCTCACCTCTTTAGACTTACCTCCATGCCGACCTACCAATACGCCTGCACCGCCTGCGGCCATCAATTTGAACTCTTCCAGGCCTTCGCCGACGACCCGATCTCAGAATGCCCTGTTTGCAAGGGTGAGGTTCGGAAGGTCTACTCCAATGTAGGAGTGGTCTTTAAAGGCGGAGGTTTCTACAAGACAGACTCTCGGCCCGCTGCTTCAAGTGGTGGCGAATAAACCCGTAAATTCTCAACCGTGATGTGGAGGCCGATCGGCCTCAATCTGAGCTTCGCGAAGAGCTTCATCATCTTCTCGAGGGTCAATCTCATCCTGAGTCACTTTGGGCAAGATATTGGAATCACTCATTTTTTTCTCCCGATCATCGCAAGTTCAAGTCCGTCGAGAAGAGATTCAAATACTTCTGGAGGCAGATGCCCTTCAACAATCAGGTTTGAAGCTCCTTGGACAGATGACCACGAAATCAGCTCCCCGTATTGACGCATCTCCGGAGATATAAGTCCGGTAGCAAGTAGATCATCGAGACACTGGGCCAACATTTGAAATGCCTCATCTTCGATGTGAAGTCCCTCTTTTTCGATCTTGCAGAATCCACCAAACATCAATCGAAAGAGATTTGGTTCTTTATACGCCCACCGGAAGTAAGTTCGTCCGAGCTCTCGATACCTTAGTCGCGCCGCCCGCGCTGATTTGCCAGGAATATTGGCGAGAGCTGCTCTCTGCATATCGGCTAGATCAACAAAAAGTTTGTCACCAACGTGAGAGACCAAGGCATCCTTATCTGGGAAGTAGTGATAGACCGCGCTCGGGCTAACGCCGACCTGTTCGGCAACCGCGCGGAGTGAGAGGTGTCCTGGTCCAGTCTTTCGGACTAGCTCGATAGCGGCATCGACGAGCGCCGCCTCCAGGTCGCCGTGGTGATAACTCTCCCGGCCAGATTTACTGGCTCGAAGAACTTTAGGTAAAGACACGCCATAAGTATCCCTTGAAACTTGACAGTGTTCAAATCAACACCCCATAATCTGAACACTATTCAGATTCCGACCACACCTGAAGGGCCCCCATATGTTTGAGAAACTCGGCCACACACTGGTTCGCCGCAGGAAGGCAGTTTTAGCCCTCTTCATCGTCGTACTTATCGGTGCGGGTGCTACAAGTTCCCTGCTCTTCCCCCGCCTCGATAGTGGGGGCTATAACGACCCACACAGCCAATCTGCAAAAGCTTCAAGTTATTTGACCTCGACGTTTCACGTAAAGGATCCAGCGCTCGCACTTGTAGTGCAGAGCTCAACTTCCGTTACTGATCCAACGACCACAGCAGATGCCGCATCTCTAGAAAAGTCGATCAGCGCAGAGCCAGGAGTCGTTAAGACACTCTCCTACTGGTCGGCCGGAGGATCACCTGCGCTCAAGAGTATCGACGGGAAAGCCGGCTATCTCTTTATTTACTCAGCGGCCAGTGATCCCAGTACATCAAAGGATTTGGCAAAGTTAATTCAATCTAAGTACGACGGACCTTATAAATCACTCCGCGTGTATGTCGGAGGAAGTTCCATGATCAATGAGGCAATTAACACCAAAATCTCCAAGGATCTCGCGCTAGCAGAATCAATATCAGTACCTTTAACTTTCATCCTTTTGATCTTCATCTTTGGCGGGCTTATTTCATCAGCGATGCCTCTCGTTGTTGGACTCAGCGCGATTCTCGGAACTTTCCTAATTCTTTACCTCATCAGCCTTGCAACCGGCGTGAGCATATTTGCACTCAACTTGACGACAGGTATGGGTCTGGGATTGGGCATTGATTACTCACTTCTCATCGTTAATAGATTCCGCGAAGAGTTGCACTCCGGCAAATCAGTTGAGGAGTCAGTCGCTCGAACCGTTGCGACAGCTGGACGTACAGTGTTCTTTTCAGGGCTAACCGTTCTGGTTACCGTTGTTTCATTGATGTTCTTCCCACTGATGTTCCTTAAGTCCTTTGGGTATGCAGGCGTAGGGGTTGTATTCACCGCGGTCTTTGGCGCACTCGTTCCCCTACCGGCTATCTTGGCCATGCTGGGAACACGAGTAGATAAATTCGTAGTTCGCAAGAGCGCTATCACACCTAAGGAAGATGGAAGGTGGGCACAGACCGCGCGATTCGTGATGAAGCGTCCAGTGGCGGTCGTTACCTTCGCAGTAATAATTCTGGCGATCCTCGCTACTCCTATCAAAAACATAGTCTTCTCAGAAGTTGATAGCCGAGCTCTTCCGGCAAATAACAAAGCAGCGATCGCGAGCGCAATAAGCAACAAGGAGTTCGACGGTCAGAGCGCCAATCCGATAGAAATCATCATTCCAGGCGGCGCCGCGCACCAAGATCAATTGCTTTCGTACTCTTCGGCGCTTTCAAAAGTGGAAGGCATCGTGAACGTTGCCGCACCGCAAATCGCTGGGAACGATGCGAGGATCTCTGCAATCTCATCGATCAGCCCTCGAACGAATGCGGCAGAGTCTCAGATCGATGCAGTCCGAGCAATTCCAACATCGCTTAAGCCGCTGGTCGGCGGCACTGCTGCCGAATACACAGATACGCAGGGAGGAATCTCTCGGACGCTCCCTTGGGCGCTCGGCTGGATCGCCCTCTCGGTGTTGATTCTCCTCTTCCTATATACCGGTTCGATCATCTTGCCGATCAAGGCGGTAATCCTCAATATCCTTTCTCTGAGTGCAACCATCGGCGCGCTCTCGTGGATATTTATCGACGGTCACCTGACCTGGCTAGTCGGCTCCTTCACTAAGACGGGATCGATTGATACTTCAATGGTGATCCTGATTTGCGTAGTCACCTTCGGCTTATCGATGGACTATGAAGTATTCCTGCTCTCTCGCATTAAGGAAGAGCATGATGCAGGTCGTTCTAACGTGGATGCGGTAGCTACTGGATTGCAACGCTCGGCTCGAATTATCACCTCAGCGGCTATTCTCCTAGCCGTTGTATTCGCAGCCTTCCTCACGAGCGGCGTCACCAATATCAAAACTTTAGGTTTTGGTGTCGCCTTTGCAATTCTCCTTGACTCGACTCTGGTGCGGGCTCTATTAGTCCCAGCTCTGATGCGACTCTTTGGCGAGCGAAATTGGTGGGCTCCAAAGGCTCTCAAGCGCTTCACCATAAGCCACTAGTTAGAAGCCACCAGTTACTGGATTGCATCCATCCGTAGGTACCATCGGCGGATGGATGCAATCCTCACTCTTGTTTGCAAAGACCAACCGGGCATTGTTCATTCCATGACGACTGCAGTCTTGGCCTGTTCTGGAAATATCATCGAGAATCAACAGTTCACCGACCCCACCACTGGTCTCTTCGTTATGCGCACCCGCATCGAATCTTCCTGGCCAATTTCTAAAGCTTCAAAAGTCCTGACTGAAGGATTGAGTCACCTCACCCCGACCATAGAAATTCGCGAGAGTGATACCAAGAAGCGTGCGCTCGTCCTAGTAACTAAAGAGAGTCACTGTTTGAGAGACCTGCTCTATCTTCAAGAACTGGGTGAGCTCCCCGTTGAAATCCCGATGGTGCTTTCAAATCACGAGGATTTACGAGAACTTGTTGAATCGCATGGGATTCCTTTTCAACTCCTTCCATCTGAGAAAGCAAACTCAGAAGATGTAATTCGGGATTGCATTACCAATCTGAATATAGATTTCATCGTGCTTGCCAGATACATGCAGATTCTGAGCGAAAGTTTCTGTGCTGCTTATCCTGGAAAGATCATCAATATTCACCATTCATTCTTACCCGGATTTAAGGGTGCGAAGCCATATCACCAGGCACACGAGAGGGGGGTTAAGGTGATTGGCGCAACCGCACACTTCGTAACTGCCGATCTTGATGAAGGACCCATCATCGAGCAAGACGTTGCCCACGTTTCGCATGCTGCGACGCCAGAGGATTTGGTATCTATGGGTCGAGATATTGAAAGACGCGTGCTCTCTAAGGCCGTTAAGTTATTTGCGCAGGACCGCATATTTATTGCGGGCAATCGAACAATTATCTTCTGATCGATAAATTCTTAAACGCGTCAGATGAGAGACGCTTCATTGCAGACCATAAACGTGTCCCAGGCCGGAGTTGAACCGGCGACCTACCGCTTAGGAGGCGGTTGCTCTATCCACTGAGCTACTGGGACTTGGGGGTACTTTGGAGTCTGTATCGGTAGTTTAACGGGGCTGATTCTCATGAAGTTCACAACGTAAATCCCCAATTTGCTCAACTGGGGGGCGATCGACGCTCTATTATTGAGCACATGACTCAGAAGACCTGAGCCAATGGAAGGAATCAACAATGAAGAAGCTCTCTACTAGAAGGCTGGCGAGCGTGCTCCTTGCTGGTGCCCTTATCGCGGGCGGTTCAATTGCATTTAGCGCCTCGGCAGATGCTGCCGGTAAGCAGGGTACTGCTTGCGCCACACTCAACGCTAAGTCAGGAACGTACACCTGCATTGCAAACCCTCTCAAGACATCACCTAAGTTGACCTGGGCTACATCCAATTGTGTCGCTGCTCAAACTGATTACCTCAGCAACGTATCGAATTTGGCCACCTACACCAAGAATGCAACGGATACCTTGAACAAAGCTCAGAGCACATTGGCCTCCTATCAAAATGCTCTCACCGCTGCTCAAGCGGCTTTAGATAACCTCACCAACAAGCAGGTATTCACGATTACCTTCGTACCTAACACCCAGACACCAGCAACTACTGCTGTCGGAGTGACCGCTGCCATCGCGGCCTACCAAGCCAAGATCGCCGATGATCAGACACGAGTAGCTTTCTACACCGCAGCACTTGCGAAGGATAAGGTCGGTAGCAATCAGGCAATCAGTGATCAGAAGTCAATTGATGCCTTCAATTTAGGTATCAAGACACGTCAAGGAACCATCGACCTTCTCAATCGCCAATTGGCTCGAGTCCAATCTTCTGTAACTAACTACCAGTCGCAGATCACCACCTGGACCACGACCGTTAATGGAGCGATTGCTCAGCAGAAGCAACTTACTTCCCAACTATCAAGCCAGACAGCTTCAGCCAAATCCACTCGCGCTTTGGCCTGCAAGGCTGGTTTATAAATCTAGCTAAACCAACTAGCAGTAAGAACTGCGGATGACATAGGTGTAATTCCCAAGTCATCCGCAGTTCTGTTATCCAGAACAGATGAATAATCCACTGTTCACCTTTTAAGTAATTAGTTAGCCTCTTGCGATGGCTATCGGGACCGCGTCTACATACGCACGGTTGCGATTTGGCACGGTCGGCTTGTTACTTCTCCATATTGCCTTGAGGAGCGCTCTTCACACTCCCACCCCACTCATAGATCTTTATATTTATAACGCCATAGCCTTCCTGGCTGCCGCAATTGCATTTTCAGCACCGCCATTTAATGATCATTTAGCACACCTCTCCCTTGGCTGCGCGATTCTGCTGTGGGCTGTCGGCTCTACCTCAACTACTTGGGACTCCTTTTATGGGAACATCATCTGGCCCAACTTTTCAGATATTTGTTACATCCTCTTCTACCCTCTCATGCTCTTTGGACTTATTCGAGCTCTGACAGTGCACCGAACTTTTCGTCCGATAGAAATTCTTGATGTTCTCATTATTACCTTTGGGTTTTCTACACTCATTGCGGCACTCCTACTTAAAACGGCAATGGCTCATTTTGTCGGGACGGCTACCTCGGTATTTCTATCGATCGTCTATCCCGTGGGAGACGTCGTGCTGCTCTCCATTGCACTGATCGTAGTTATGGTCCAACGCCGGGCGGTTCGATCATTACTTCTGCTTCTGGGGACCGCAGTCTTTACAGCCACCGATTTATATTTCCTCTACAAGTCAGCGACTACCGGTTATGGATTTGCACAATTATCCGACGATGGCTGGTTGATTGGTCTCCTCTTAATTGCAGAAGCTCTCTGGCACCATGGCGGTGAAACTCAAGTCAGCGAGAGAATTATCGGTTTTGCTACAACACTTGCCACCATTTTTAGTGGGGCGACGCTTGCATACTCGGCACTTAAACCGGGAACCATTCCATCGACTGCATTAGTTCCGGCGATTGCCACCATTGCACTTTCCATCGCTCGACTCGTCTTTGCGCTGAGAGAGGCGAGGAGCGCCTCCACAAATTTCGAATTGGCTCGAATTGATGAGCTAACAGGTCTGGCAAATCGCCGAACATTCATCGCCCATATATCCGCTCTAGGCACCAACCCCGGAACGATTTTGTTATTAGATCTAGATGGTTTTAAGGCGGTAAATGACAGCCTCGGTCACGAGGCAGGTGACCAACTGCTTCGCCAAATATCCTTACGGTTTTCTAGAGTTATTCCTAGTGGAGCGTTACTAGCTCGCCTCGGTGGAGATGAATTTGGAGTGGTGATTCCCGGAAGCTCTCACTTAGGTCATGAGGTTGCCCTGGCTCTAACATCGACCACGAGTTATCCCTTTGACGTTGCGGGAGAGGAGATTTCTGTAGGCGTAAGCATTGGACGCGTGATCAATGATGGAGATTCAGATCTGCTCCAGAGAGCAGATAGCGCCATGTATGAAGCTAAACGCTCTGGTGGGGGTATGGTTCTTTGGACACCTTAATTTCTTCTAACCTTGCCAGAGATTCCAAACGCTCCTGCGCGTGATCGACTATTGGTGCTGGATATCCATGACTCAATCCATCGAGAACTTCCCACGGTGTATGAATATCCGTCGCACTCAAATGGGCTAATTCGGGAATGTATGTGCGGATGTAACTGCCATCTGGATCAAAGCGCCTGCCTTGTTCAGTTGGATTAAAGACTCGATAGTAGGGCGAGGCATCCGTGCCACAACCTGCAGTCCATTGCCACCCATGTGAATTTGAGGCAACGTCGTTGTCTATAAGAAATTTCATAAAGAAATTTGCTCCATATTGCCACTCGATATGAAGGTCCTTTACTAGGAACGAGGCAACGATCATTCGAACTCTATTGTGCATCCAACCTTCTTGACGAAGTTGTCGCATTCCTGCATCAACAATCGGGTATCCCGTTAATCCAGCGCACCAAGCTCTAAATTGTGCATCCGGTTTGTCATATCGCATCGCAGAATAATTTGGTGAGTAGTAGTCACGCGAGGTGTGCGGGTAGTGATGGAGAACGTCGGCATAAAAATCGCGCCAGGCAATCTCTTTTCGAAATACCTGCTGCGCACTGGATTGATTCAGCCCGGACAAGAGAGTGCGAGGATGAATCTCGCCCCATCGCAGATGCGGGCTCAGTCGGCTCGTTCCTGGTACTCCGGGAAAGTTCCTGGCTTCGTCATAATTATCAAGATGGCTGGTTTGGTAAGTGCGCCACCTCGCCAGCGCTGCCGCTTCCCCAGCCTCCTGGAGCTTTAAGCCGGCAGGCGCGGCCCATACTGGGAGATTGCGATCGCCAGGTACAGGTGTTGCAAAGTTAGGCGCAATCGGAGTTGGCGCAGGATCACGCCAACCATAGCTCAACCAGGCCCGATAAAAAGGGGTATAGACCCGATAGTTAGAGCCGTCCGGTTTTTGGACTCGACCTGGGGCTACTGCATAGCTCGACCCGGTGTACTCAACGGAGATTCCCTTGGCAGATAGGGCTGCCTCCGCAGCTACTCCGTAAGGGGCATATTCGTGAGCGGCATGAACGCTCGAGATTCCATAGCGCCCGATAACATCCTGCAAGACTTCTGGGACGGTTCCAGAAACGACGGCCAACTTTCCGCCAACAGATTCATCCAACTTCGCCAATGAATCAGCCAAGTATGCGCGACGATATTCACCCGCCCTCTCGGCAACAGCCTCGTCCATAATAAAAAGCAAGAAGGTTTCATCGGCGGCAGCGAGAGCATCTAGAAGCGCTGGATTATCGGAAAGGCGAAGGTCACGCCGAAACCAAAAGAGGGATCGCTTTGCCATGTGGCTATCCTTTCACAATGGAGTCGCGATGGAGATCTTGAAAAAATATCAAGTGCGGGGCGCAACCGGAACAGTCCAGCGCACGAGTTTCGATGGGCGGATCGTAGATTTCTGGGCGCCCGCTCAACCAACACCATACCTATTAGTCACTCATGACGGGCAAAATATCTTTGATAAAAGGACTTCTACGCGCAATCGCACGTGGGAGCTTGCCGGTACTGCCACAAAGGTAGCGCACGAGTATGGGGTACCCGCCCCAGTCATCATTGCTATCTTTCACTCTGGCAGTCCGCAAGATGCTTATGGGCGAGGAAAAGATCTTGCTCCACAAGATGTTTTCACTGATGGTGTTGAACCTGTCGTTAACCACTCTGGAATATGGCCAACTCCTACCCCGACTTATCCGCTGAGTGAGCTACGCGGAAATCAGTATCTTGACGAGATAGTTCATTCCATCATTCCTAGCATCTGTGCATTTGTTGGTCACGATCTCGCTCCTGCACAAACAGCTCTCTTGGGCGCAAGTATGGGTGGCTTGGCATCTCTCTACGGAATGGCTCGCTATCCAGATACCTTTAGGACCGCTCTCTCATTCTCACCGCATTGGACCGTTGGAAGAGAACCGCTCGTAGAGCGACTAATGAGTGCACTCCCTCCCGCTGGCCAGAACAAAATCTGGATGAGCCGTGGAACAAAATCGCACGATGCCAATTACGGACCCTTCCAAGAGTTAGCTAATAACTATGCAGTTGCTTCTGGTTATCGATATGGGCACGACCTGGCTACGCCGATATTCAATCGAACAACGCATAATGAGCGATCATGGAGTAGCTACGTCAATCAGGCGCTGCGATTTTGGCTCAACCAGAATAATTGACCTTGTAAGTCAATATTTTGGAACTCGCTACATTTCCTAGAGCATCCTTAACAGTTGCAACCAGTTGCACAGTGGTGCCAGCCTTGTAATCCTGCGGATGAATGTAGGTTCTATACAACCCCCCGGTCACATCTGCACTCCCGAAAGTTCGGCGATCAGTGCTGCCAAGAGAACTCCAAGGCTTACCTGGCAGACGGATACTGAACGTGACAGTCTCAAAATCATTGCCAGGGACGGTTGCGCTTACGCCAAGCCAGCGAGGGGTATCGAAATCGAGCGCAGGCGGATTAAGGGTGATTGAAAGTTGCTTTTTGGTCAGGGCCGGGGTGAACGACTTATCAGCTTTTAGAACCACCCATGCTCTTGCAGGTAGCGTCATCGTCAGATTAGTTCCGGCTACCTTGAGGCCGATGGCAGAGCCACTCAGGGTGCTCCACGTTGGACTCTTGGTAGAAACAGGCGTGGTGAAGGTCGACTGCGCATCGCTGTTATTAAATGCGACTAGGAACTCTTCTGCCCCGCCGTATCGACTCACAGCAAAGACAGACGAATCTCCATATCTCACTTGTTGAGTGCCAGAGCGAAGGGCAGGGTATTTTGCTGTCAGATTCTGCAGAGAGGTAATTACATCCTGCATCGGATTTTGGAGATCAAAGGCGCTTTGAGTTCCAATAGGTGAACCGCCAATTCTGTATTCGGTCTGCCAGTTGGTAACTTGAGTCGGAAACATATCTTGGCGTGCCGCTTGATCGCCGCCGGTGCCGGTCATCCCCTTCTCGTCTCCGTAATAAAGAATTGGTCCACCCCGTAATAGAAAGAGCAGTGCATCGCTCAATTCGTCGCGTTGGAGCATTGCCTGGTCGCCAGCAAATTGATCCGCGTTGTAGATAACACTTCCGATTCGACCCATGTCGTGATTACCCATAAAGGTGGCAAGTCCATAAGCACTGGTATTCGCACTCGTATAGAAATCGTCGGTGTTGAAAAACTCAGCCAATTGCTGACCAGTTCCGTTATTCACTACATACTTGGAGGCCACAGCTTGAAGTGGGAAATCTAGAACACTTGGTAGACCTTGCTCGGTTACGTAAGTGGCAGTTGATGAAGGATCTGAAAAAGATACTTCGCCAAATATCGGAAATGTTGCATGGCCGTTAGCGTGAGCCACTTTCAAGATTGCTGGAATAAATTTCTGCCAAAATGCAGCATTCACATATGGAGTTGTGTCGATGCGAAAACCGTCGATATTGAATTTAGTGATCCAACTCGACCACAATGCGATCTCGCCTTGAAGAACATCTGGTTTCTCAGTAAAGAGATCGTCGAGGCCATCAAAATCACCATCGAGAAATGTGATTCCATCGCTGAAATCAATATTTCCCCGGTTGTGGTAGTTGGTTAAGTCATTTAAGAATGCTGGACTTTTGGCATTTGCTAATTCTGGCGCTACCTGCGGAACATACGGGAACGAGTTGGCGACGCAGAGCTTGGGAAAGGTAGGTAAACCCGCGTAATCGGCAGGGTTAAATGGCTTTCCATCGCAGCTCTTATAAGGGGTCGAATCTGCGCTCACGTAACTGTAATTTCCGCCTTGATACGTTATGACATCTGCAGTGTGGTTAACAACGATGTCGAGAATAACTTTCATACCCAACTTGTGGGCCGCGGCGACAAGCGCCTTAAAGTCAGCCTCGGTTCCGAGGTGCGGATCAACCGTTGTGAAGTCCAGCCCCCAGTATCCGTGATAGTCGGCGGAACTACCCTGTACATATTGACCCTTCACAGGAGGAGTAATCCAGAGTGAGGTGAAGCCAAGCGATTTGATATAGGGAAGGTGTGCCGTTAATCCCTTGAAATCTCCACCGTGATAATACGCAGGACTCGTTGGATCAAAGCCCGAATCGGGGCACGAGGTAGAGGCACACGGAGTTCCCGCATTGTCGTTCGAGGTATCGCCATTTGCAAAGCGATCGGTCATCACAAAATATGTGGACTGCGTGCTCAAATCTCCCCGTGGTACTGCCAGATTTGGAGCGGGGGTACTGCTCGAAGCAAAGGTTGAAGTGGGAGCAACTACCAACAGGGTCACGCCTAGCGTTGTCGCGGCAAGAAGAGCGACTCGTCCGAACCTCACCTCATTAACTCCGACTCAATTGATAAATCCCAACCGCGGGTTCGGTGTCATTACGTGAAATATGAGCACCGATCTGACCACTTCCGTAAAGTACCTTTTCGACCTCATACCCAAAAGGAGCCAAGGAGATATTGAATTGAACTGGGTTACGTGAGAGGGCAACTAAGATCGTCTCAGCGTGACTCTCTCGCAAAAATGCAACGACATCATCTGTAACGTAAATAAAGCGCAGACCACCTAAAGCGAGTGCCTCGCTCGACCTTCTGACTGCAACAAGGGCTTTTACCTCCTCGAAGAATTTGTTATCCCAACGCTCTCTCTTATCCCACGGAATAGTGCGTCTGGCATCTTCTCCCCATGCGCCTTCCAATCCAATCTCATCTCCAGCAAAGATCGATGGAACTCCCGGATAGGTAAGCAGAAGGGCCATACCCACGAGGTGGCGGACGGGATCCTTACCAACTACATTTCTAAAACGAGCTGTGTCATGTGAATCGAGGAGCAACATGCTTGCCACCAGATTCCTCCAAGGAATACCCGCATTAAATTGCGTCATCGCAGAGACTAATTGCGGACCCGTTACCTTCGGAATATCCGTCGGCTGCCCAAAGAACCCATACTCAACCTGCGGATCCTTATTAAGCCATCCCCATATTGGTCGCATAAATCCGTTGTAGTTCATCGTTCCATGCCAGCCCAATCCATTGAGATCGGCTGGAAAGTGATCGGCATTTTCAGCCACGAGCCAGGCATCGGGATTTGTTTCATCCATGGCCTGGCGAATTCCATGAACGACTTCAGCGTTAAAGTCATCCTCGAAGTACCGCCCGGTCATATTTCCGACGTCGATTCGCCATCCCGACATGGAATACGGAGCCTGTAGCCACTTTCGCACTATCGAATCCTTGCCGGAATACAAGCGACGCTTCAGAAGTTCCGAAGAGAAATTAAATTTTGGAAGACTGGCCAGACCCCACCATCCGACGTAGCCATGAGGAATCGATTTATCCCAGTAGAAAAAGGCTCTCTCCTTAGATTTCTTATCTTTGAGCGCCTTGATCAACCAAGGGTGTAGCCGCCCGCAGTGGTTGGTAGTGAGATCCCCCATTACGGCGATCCCCAGCTCCTTGGTCTTTCGCTTGAGAGAGAACATCGCCTTATCTCCACCAAGTAATGGGTCGACCTCATCAAAAGAGGATGCGTCATAACGGTGGGTGGAGTTGGCTGCGAAGAAGGGCGTGAAATAGATGCCGTTGATACCGAGTTCAACAATGTGGTCTAGATGCTGTTCAACCCCAGGTAAGTCACCGCCAAATAGCTCTACTCCCGTAGTTGGGTCTTTGCCCTTAGGAAGATCATCCCAATTGCGGCGGATAAAATTTTCGGGAGCCTTATATTTTTTACCAGAACTAGCAAAGCGGTCCGGAAATATTTGATAGAAAACCGACCTATTTATCCATTTCGGGAAGCCGGGTCTTGCAAGAATCTTGAAATCATTTGTACTTGTTACCTCATATGGAAAGAGTCCAGCAGCATTTAGCCAAGAATAATTTCCATCTTTTATAAGTAAGAAACGGTACGGAGTAACGGGATTGAGTACTGGAACACTTACGCTCCACCAAGTCTCGACGGGACCAATATCTGCGATGGACATTTCGAATAGGCGTGGCTCACCATCGTGATACACGCGTAACATGGCGCGATCAAGAGTCACGTCATTTGAAATGCGAAATCGAAAGTTAACTTCTTCCCTAATAGCGGGAGCACTATTGCTTATGTAAATTTCGCTGCCATCATGATGGGCAAATAGTGGATTCTTCATTGCACCCTCTTTTCGTGCTACTCGTAGCGAAGTTAATCTAGAAGGTGAATTATTAACCCTTTGTTGCGCCTTGGGTGAGTCCTCCGATGATAAAGCGCTGCAGCGATAAGAAGAGGATCACGAGAGGAATTGAGGCCATCAATGAGCCGGCCGCGAAAGGTCCCCAATTTTGCCCAAATTGGGCGCCTACAAATGAGTTCAGTCCAACTGCCACGGTGCGTTGATGAACATCGGTCAAGAAAATAGAAGCCAAGATGAATTCGTTAAAAGTGCCTATGAAAGCCAGCAGCGCAGTCACCGCTAGCACGGGAGCTGCGAGCGGGAAGAAGATCAGCCAATAGACCTGTGGAGTCGATGCACCATCGATACGGGCTGCCTCATCGAGCTCCATCGGAATCGTGTCGATATAACCCCGAAGCAGCCAAATGTTTACTCCCATTGAGCCACCGAGGTAGATCAGCAAGAGGCCGCCAAGGCTTCCTAAGCCAATAGCAGGAAAGACGGTGTAGACCCGTTCCATCATTACATAGATGGCTGCAAGGGCGAGAAATGATGGAAAGACCTGAACTAGCAAGAGCGCCTGTAGGCCAATCTTGCGACCTCTAAATTTCATGCGGCTGAAAGCAAATGCTGATGCTCCGCCGATAAATACCGCAATCACCGCATTACCAGTCGCTAGCAGGATCGAATTGAAAATCCAGCGCAAGAATGGAACATGAGGGTCAGTGAGGAGCAGATGGTAATTCGCCCAACTAAATTGAGTAGGAATGAAGGATCCAGAATTCAGGAGCCCGGTTGGATTGAAACTTGATTCAATAACTACATAGATCGGGAAGAGAACGAAGAGGATGATCACCCAAATGTATGAGTGAGCGATTAGGTGGCCCTTAGAGATCCGCCCTTTGTGACGCTTTACCGCTTGAGTAGCCATTAGCTCACCAAATCCAATACACGAGATCTACGCAAACTCCATAGGGAGAGAGATGCCACTATAAGGAAGATCAGCATCGAGATTGCCGAGGCTGAACCGTAATTCTGATTGGCCCCATTAAAGGCGGTCTTATAGGTATATGTAATCAAAATATCCGTCGCTCCAGCGGTCTGGCCATGCAAGGCATCAGTTGGCCCTCCACCTGTGAGCAGGTAGATCAAATTGAAATTATTGAAATTGAATGCAAACGATGAGATGAGAAGAGGTGCCAAAATCTGTAAAAGAAGTGGCAATTTAATCTGGCGCAAGATTTGTGTGGAGGTCGCACCATCCATCTCGGCAGCCTCTTCGAGATCAGCTGGAATTGCTTGGAGAGCTCCAGTGCTGATGAGGTAAAAATAAGGGAGGCCCAACCACAGGTTAACAATCAAGACCATCCCACGAGCGAGCCACGGGCTGTCGAAGAAATCGATATGTGAATGGAAGAGCGCATTTACCGCGCCAAACTGCGTATTAAACATTCCCTTCCAGATCAAGATGCTCATGAAGCTCGGGATGGCATACGGCAAAATCACTATCGAGCGATAAAAACGCTTGAATCGCAATTTCTGTTCGAGGGCGATAGCAAGCAACAATCCAAAGCCAAACATCAGTATCACGGTTATTGAGGCGAAGCAGAAAGTCCAAACAAAAACACCAATAAATGGACCGCGAATATTTGGATCGCTCAATAAGTGAGCATAATTTTGGAATTTGCTAAATGACTTCCAACCCGGATACAGAAGATCCTTAGGGTTATCTACATTGGCAAAGTTGCCGTTCCCATTATCTTTATATGTCTTGCCCGTTGCGGCATTCTTAAGCAACCCCGTTGCTGGGTCATAGTGCACGCTCTGCGTTAGTAATGAGGCTGAGGAGGTATCTTGCGGTTGAATGAAATCGCCATTCGGGAGCGGGAATTTAGCGTTGGAGATAACGCTATCCAGATTGGCCTCTTCGTCCGGGGTGTATGGCTTGAACCCAGGGACGCTGATTGCATCTCCCTTTGAATTAGTCTTAAATTCACCCGGATTGAGAACTACAACCATTTTCTCGTTGGCAATATAGGAGATGTGGGTAGCTGGGTTAGTAAGAAGTGCGGTAAATCCACCGTTATCAGTGCCCAGGACCATATCGTAAGAGGTGTTGGCAGCGTCCGGAGTCAGACCATTATTAATAAGCTGCGTAACTGCAGCATCCTTGGTGATGATGTTTCCAGATTGGTAATTAAAGAATGACATCTCCACTGTGTAAACCACGGGAATGACTACAAAGAGGGTCAGAAGAATTAATCCAGGTAAAAGGAATTTGAAAGGCATGGTGCGCTTGGAAAAGTAAACGTAGTTTGCTGCCAAGGCAACCAATGCAATGACTAATTGAATGATTCCAGAATGCTTATGGAGCGCTGCAAGAAACATCGCAAGCAAAATGGCATCGACAGCTGCCATAAAGATGATCTTGCCTAGCAATGCGATGGTCCCAGTGAAACCGGAAAGGCGATTCACATAGACCTCCAGAAACTCAGAATGTTGGGCTGATTATGGCTGAATTTTAACGTGAATAAAACTGGCCGACAGTAGTTACTGCCGGCCAGTTTTAACAATTACAGACTAGAGAGATGCAGCCGCATCGTCGAAGTCCTTTTGTTCAATTGCTGCTGCAGCATTGAGGCTGGAAGCAGCATCCTTACCTTGGGTAAAGATTGCGGTGTAAAGAGCTGACAATGTGTCGTACCAGTTGGTTCCGCCAGCCTTGTCATTCAATAGACCATCAACTTGTGGGGTACCAGATTGAGCAGCAGTTGCTACTCCAAGTGTCAATGGATCTGTCACTTGAGCGATTGCCTGTGCATTTGCTGGTGGACGAGTTGATGCCTTGTACATAGCAACTTGACCATCGGTTGAAGCAAAGAAGTTCAAGAGGAGCTGACGAGCACCAATTGAAACTCCATGGGTTGCTGCATATGAGGTCAAGAATGCACCTGAGTAGTTAACCCATTGTGCTGCAGTGCCGCCATTGAGACCAGGAATAGCTGAAAGACCAAAGCTCAAACCTGCCTTGGTGTATCCGCCGTAGTTCCATGCACCGGTGATAGCAAATGGAATCTTTCCTGCTGTGAATGCTGCGTTGCAAGAATCCCATTGGAAGAAGCCAGTTGACTTACCTGAAGAGTCAAGCAAGTACTTCTTAACGTTTGAGATAAATGCTGAAGAGTTAAGAACAACCTTGTTGTAGTTAGGCTTGCTCTTTGAGATATCCCAAGCGCCGCCACCAAAACCATTGAGGAGAGCTTGAGTACCCCATGTTCCATCAACTGCGCAAACGCCACCGACGAGTCCCTTTGATGCCTTATTGGTGTTATAGAAGTTAACCATCTGAACCAAGCTTGTTGGAGCAGCAGAACCAAAGAGAGTCTTGTTGTAGACGAGAGCAGTTGTGTCAATATCAAGCGCTACACCATATTGCTTTCCAGCATATGACATGGCAGAAATTGCACCCTTTGAGAATGCTTGGTTTGCTGATCCAGGTTGAATGGAAGCTAACTTTCCTGACTTAGCATCAAGCACGAATGAAGCAGGGCCTGTTAGCACGTCAGGTCCACTTGCGGCAGAAGCCTTTGACCATGCATCTTGAAGAGCAGACAAGCTTGAGAAGAACTTAACTTGAATCTTGTAACCTGGAACGATTGATGTATTTCCACCAATCAAAGTCGTTAATTGTGGACCGCGTTGATCATCAGCCCAAACAATGAGCGTACGTTGCGCAGCATTAGCGCTTGGTACGAGAAGTGTTGAACCTACGAGTGCTGCGCTGGCAACAATGCCAACCAGACCGAGTTTCTTTTTCATGCATTCCTCCATCGATTGTTAACTCCAAAAGTTTCCTTCCAGAGTTTCGACACGTGTCGATCAGTGGTGCTAATCTATAGCGAGTTTCTGAGAAAAAGAAGCCAGCCAGAACTCATCTACTAGATTGTGACTAAAGCGTTATAAATGGCCACCCGAGAAGAAGTAGCACGGCGTGCTGGGGTCTCCCCCAGCACAGTTACCTATGCACTCACGGGGAAGCGCTCCATAAAACCTGAAACTCGAGAGCGAATTCTTCAGGTGGTTGCCGAGATGAATTACGTTCCACATTTTGCTGCCGGGGCCCTCGCTGGAGGGAGATCGAAGACTCTCGCGATGCTCTTTCCCGGAACGGCCGCTGGAATTTCACCGGTCGCCCTGCAGTACATAACGGGAGCTGTTAATGCAGCCAGCGAGCGTGGCTATGCGCTGATCCTTTGGCCCGGCGACAACGCCGATATGAATCAGATTGCAACCCTTGCCAAGTCAGGGCTGTTAGGCGCAGTGCTGCTGATGGAAATCCACCTCCGAGATAAGCGCGTTGATTACCTTCTGGAGCAAGAAGTGCCCCTCACCATGATCGGTAGAACGCAAGATCCTTCTTCTATCAATTATGTTGATCGTGACTTCGAAGAAGTGTCCAAGCGGGCGATCGACTATTTCTTTGAGTTAGGCCACAAAAACATCGCCTTTCTCTCCCAGGCCAGTGAAAAGCAGACTCGGGATCCTCGAGGGGTTGATAAGCGTTTTCAAAGTTCGATCATTAAACATGCAAAAGATCGTGGAATTCATGCAATTGAAATACCAAGTTTGAATGATCCCAACTCGGGGCGAATCGCCTATCAATTAATGCGTAAAAAATACAAGCAGGTCTCTGCGGTACTCGCCCTACCAGATCTAGCCACCATAGGGTTTATCAACGGCGCACATGAAGAGGAGATATCCATCCCTGAAGATCTCTCAGTAATCTCTGTCAATACTCCGAAGGCGCAAATTAATATGTCTTGGCCAAAATTAACGACTGTTGATCTTCCCGCTTATGAAATGGCAGCGGCTGCTATCAACATCACGATTGATGAACTAGAAGGAATCCCCAACCCGGTCAAGCAACAACTATGGATTGGGGATTTGATTCTTGGTGATTCAACGGCACCTTACAAAAAGTAAGGCTTTAGCGAATCGATCAACTCTCTTTACTGATTGTGACTGCAATCAGTTGTGAAGTTGATGGACCGTCTCATCCCAACCCTTAACATCCTTAGGGCTACGTGGGCCTGGGCCAACATAGCGCGCAGATGGGCGGATTAGGCGGCCAGTGCGCTTCTGCTCCAAAATGTGAGCAGACCAACCAGCGGTGCGCGCTGCGGTAAACATAGATGTAAAGAGTGGAGCTGGAACCTGCGCGAAATCGAGCACAATAGCGGCCCAAAATTCAACGTTTGTTTCAAGCACACGCTCTGGATGGCGCTCATGCAATTCCGCAAGCGCTGCCTTCTCGAGTTCAAGGGCAACTTCATAGCGAGGTGCACCAAGTTCCTTTGCGGTACGACGCAGAGTGCGGGCACGAGGATCTTCTGCTCGATAAACGCGATGGCCAAATCCCATCAAGCGCTCGCCACGATCCATAATTCCTTTTACATAAGAACGAGCATCACCATGCTTTTCAACGCCCTCGATCATGCTCAAAACGCGTGCAGGAGCCCCACCATGCAGTGGGCCAGACATCGCTCCGATTGCACCAGAGAGTGATGCAGCTACATCTGCACCAGTAGATGCAATGACGCGTGCAGTAAATGTTGATGCGTTCATTCCATGTTCTGCAGCGGAAACGAAATAGGCGTCGATTGCTCGTACATGTAGTGGATCAGGTTCGCCACGCCAGCGAATCATCATTCTCTCAACAACTGTGTGAGCCTTATCAATCTCGGACTCAGGAACAACAGGTTGAACAACACCACGTGCAGATTGAGCTACATATGAGAGCACCATGACCGAGGCGCGAGCTAAATTAGAACGTGCTTCCTCATCTGAGATATCAAGAAGTGGCTTAAGCCCCCACGCTGGAGCGAGCATTGCAATCGCCGATTGAACGTCTACACGCACATCTCCAGAGTGAACTGGGAGTGGAAATCTTTCTGCTGGTGGAAGTCCTGGATTGAATTCATCATCGACTAAAAGTCCCCAGACGTTTCCGAAGGTGACACGACCGACTAAATCTTCAATATCAACACCGCGATATCGCAGCGCGCTACCCTCTTTATCTGGTTCTGCAATCGTCGACTCGAAGGCAATTACGCCCTCTAGTCCCGGCTTAAAATCATCGCTCACGGAAAATTCCCTCCACAATAGGTACGCCTATTCTTACGCTTGATTCAACGGGGTACAAACCCTGTGGCCCAAATAGCCGAATGCCCAAAAGTGACGTTAGATACACCTATGAGCAACTCTCACGACTCCGAAGTCAGCCTCACCCGAGATCAGATCAGGTCAATGCGTCGCTCCTACGGGGAGAGAGGTCTGGCTGAGTCCGAGATCGCCTCTGATCCCCTCGCCCAATTTAAGATCTGGCTAGCCGAGGCCGCAGCCAACCCCGTTATCGTCGAGGCAAATGCCATGGTTCTCTCCACCGTTGACCAGTGGGGTCCGGCATCTCGCACCGTCCTCTTGAAAGATGTCTCCGACGCCGGATTCTCTTTCTTCACCAATTACGAGTCCAACAAAGGTAGGGCGATCGCTGCTCGCCCTGAGGTGGCTCTGCTCTTCCCCTGGTACGCGATGGAGCGGCAAGTCATTGTTAAGGGCCTGGCCTCTAAGGTCGATAGAAAGTTCTCTGAAGATTACTTTTCCACAAGACCCTGGGGCAGCCAGATCGGCGCCTGGGCTAGTTCTCAGTCGCAAGATCTGGAGTCGCGTGAACACCTTCAAGCTCGCTTCGATGAGTTCGCCGAAAAATATCCTGAGGGTTCGATAGTGCCTACTCCCCCACATTGGGGAGGCTATCTAGTTACTCCAATTTCAATAGAGTTTTGGCAGGGTCGGTACTCACGGCTTCATGATCGTTTGATCTTCACCACATCTGGCGACGGCTGGCAACTCACGCGCCTGCACCCCTAAAAATGCCTTAGGGTTTGGACATGAGCGATATAACAATTCCAGCAGAACTCAAGCCTCGTGATGGTCGATTTGGGTGTGGCCCGTCGAAGATTCCACAAGCTGCAATCGACGCACTTGCGGCCAGCAACTCGCTTCTGCTTGGAACTTCTCATCGTCAGGCACCCGTGAAGAATCTCGTCAAAGAGGTTCGTTCTGGTTTAGCTTCGCTCTTTAACCTTCCAGAAGGTTACGAAGTCATTGTCGGCAATGGCGGATCAACCGCATTTTGGGATATTGCAACATTCAATTTGATCGAGAAAAAATCACAACACCTTGTTTTTGGTGAATTCTCATCCAAGTTTGCCGCCGCTGCCAAAGAGGCTCCATTTCTCGATGAGCCAACAGTTATAAAGTCAGAGCCAGGCACTCATCCTGCACCTCAAGCCGAAGCAGGCGTGGATGTCTATGCCTTCACCCACAACGAGACGAGTACCGGAGTTTCTGCTCCTATTATTCGTCCAGCTGGCACTGAAGGTGCGCTAGTTCTTGTTGACGCAACCAGCGCAGCTGGCGGTTTAGAGGTTGATCTTTCCGAGTGCGATGTTTATTACTTCGCTCCTCAAAAATCATTCGCCTCTGATGGCGGACTTTGGATCGCAATCATGAGTCCAGCAGCGCTTGAGCGCGTAGAGAAGATCAAGGCTTCTGGACGTTGGATTCCAGCATTCTTTGACTTATCCATCGCCATTGAAAATTCTCGTCTAGAACAGACCTACAACACTCCAGCGCTTGCAACTCTCTTCTTGCTCAATGAGCAGATCAAGTGGATGAATGCAGGAGGTGGGCTCGCATTCGCAGCGGGTCGTAGCAGCGAATCTTCCTCACACTTGTATGACTGGGCTGAGAAGACCTCCTATACAACTCCATTTGTGACCGATCCTGCTGCGCGCTCAAAAGTAGTCGGCACTATCAATTTTGATGACTCAATCGATGCCATTGCCGTTGCGAAAGCGCTGCGGGCCAATGGAATCGTCGATACCGAGCCATATCGGAAACTTGGCAAGAACCAGCTTCGAATTGCGATGTTCCCAGCCGTCGACCCGGAAGACATTAAAGCGCTTACCGCCTGTATTGATTACGTGGTGGCGGAGCTTATTAAATGATGAGTGCAAAGTTGAGGCGCCGAGTGACCATCGGCGTCCTTTTCTTGCTATTTATCTTGGCAGTGCTAGGCAGCGTCGGGGTGATTAAGTAGTTCTACTCGCGCAAGAATCCTGCTTCATCTAACAACATCGGCATAACAAACGAGAGCCTGTTGTAGGGCAGCCACCTCACCTATCAGGTCTGACCCCAGATTTCAGAACGTCTATTTTGGGCATAAGCCGCCTGTGTATGCGCCGGATTCTTTGGATTTGCAGGTCCAAAGTACTTAAATCCAACGATTGCTCTAGGCAGGATCGAGTTCAATAGGTCAGCAATCTGCTTAGAACGCAGACGCGATAGCGCTTGGTTATTCACGCCAGTCTGACGATCGGTGTAACCGTAGATCCAGATCTTCTTGAAGTCTCCTGCTGAGATCGTTGAAATAACAGCTGCGAGCTTGGTGATGTTGGTTGCGTTCAACTTGCTGACGTTGAGGTCATACAAAATAGAACCAAGTTGAACGAGACCAGTCGAGGGCTTGTTAATAACTTGTAGGCCAACAGCCGCGGTGCGAGGTTGTCCGTCATATGAGGTTCCTTCAACCTGCATGACGTGATAACCCAAAGTCGTTTCTGCAGAGACTGGGAAGTGAGCAGCGAACGTTCCATCTGCAAGCACTGTGGCTTGACCCAAGAAGAGTCGTGTTGAGTAGAGATAGACACGAGCAATCGTGCCTGGCATGAATCCAGTTCCGTTAGTCGTCGCATTTACGCCGCGAATCAGATAGACCTGAATCTTGGTTGGCAACTTGATGCCGTAAACCGACTTCTTGTCGCTGGCGATCTGAATCATCCAGTTCTTTGCAGAAAGTTGAACACCTGTTCCGCCTTGTAGCAAGGAGAGAACAACTGGATCGTTCACTCCTGACTCGGTCGCCTTAACGCCATCAGTTCCTTCAGGAATGATCGGAGTCGAGCCGCCGCCCGTGCCAGGGTCAGTCGATCCATTTGTATTCACATCAAAGGTTGCAGAAATTGAGTGATCGCTTTGAATTCCGACGAAGGTGTAAGTATTCGTTGCGCCAACGCTCACTCCATCAACTACGACATCACCGACGTGGTAGTTGGTATCTGGAGTAATAGCTATTTGCAATGTGTCGCCATCATTGACTACGCGAGCACCCAGAGGTTGGACGGTTCCATTTGGACCGGCGCTAACAAAAATGGTGTGCATTACTGGTACGACTGAATCCTTAGTATAGTTCTAGAAAATCCACCAATTCTTGCCCGATCGCTCCCAAACCAGCTTTCTTCAGGGCAAGTGATTATTTAACCGACTTTTGGTCGGGTTCAATTTTCCTCGTAAGCCGGCTCCGAAGGGCCAAAAAGACGAACAAGGCGCCCAGTGAGGTTATTCCGCCACAGATGGCGACGGTCTGTCTGACCCCCACCACGTCGGCCAACCATCCGATCAATGGAGAGCCGAATGGGGTGGCTCCCAGGAAGATCAGCAGATAGAAACCCATGACTCGCCCGCGCAACTCATGTGGAGTTGTTGTCTGCACATAGGTGTTCGCAGAGATCATTGTGGTCAGTGCAAAAAAACCGCAGACCGGCAAGGTCAGGGCAAAGGTCAAATAGTTCGGCATCGAAGCCTGGACAATCAAACAGATACCAAAAATGCTGGAACATCCCATGATGAAGCGAGGGCTATGCCTTTGATCGAGCCGAGTAGAAAGGATCGCTGCACTCAGTGATCCGATGGCCAAGACGCTACCTAGCAGGCCGAATGCACCAGCATCTTTATGAAATATCTTGGTCGAGATCAAGGCATTAAAAATTTGAAAATTCAAGCCAAATGTTGATGCGAAAAATACTGTAGCAATGATCGCCACGATGTCAGTTCTGCTTTTGATATAGCGAATTCCTTCGACAATCTTCCGATCCTTCTCATCCTGCGGAAGTCGATGTAACTCTTCTGGGCGCATGAGTAGCAGAGCAACGATTACAAATACAAATGATCCAGCATTGAGCAAGAATGAAGGCCCGGTGTGAAAGTACTTGATCAGGATTCCTGAAATTGCAGGACCAACCAACCTTCCTAAATTGAAATTGGCAGAGTTCAAACTCACTGCATTCGCAATATCGGACTTACCTACTAGCTCAGAAGTAAAGGATTGACGTACGGGGGCATCTAATGCGCCAAAAAGACCCAAACTAAAGGCCAATATAAAGACTTCTAGAATCGTCACTCTGTGCGAAATGATGAGTACGCCCAGTATTGCCGCGGTAGTTCCACCACCAGCATTTGTTATGAGCAAGAGCTTACGTTTATCGAGTCGATCTGCAAGAGATCCTGCATACAGGCTAAAGAGAAGCATGGGCAGAAACTGCAGGCCTGTAACTACTCCGAGCGCAGAACCACCGCGATGGAGGTCGCTTACAACCAACCAATCCTGGGCCACGCGTTGCGCCCACGTTCCAATATTGGAAACCATATTGGCGGTAAAAAAGAGGCGATAATTCCTGTGCTTGAAGGAGCGAAATGATCCTTCACTGGATGACATGTTCGAAGTGTACAAGCGACGTCGCTTTCAGCAGGAAGTATGCTCGCCTAGTGAGACAAACCCTGCCAATCGTGATTCTCGGAACATCGGCCTGGTTCATAGCGCTCGTAATCGAACTCGCGCGCAATGCTCAGAGCAGTTCGATATGGATCTGCCTTGTTGGCATTGGACTGGGCTTGCTAGGAACGACCTACATCTTGCGCGGTCTGCGCAAGAGTGCAAAAAACTCTAAGTAGAGCCTCAGCCTTCGATCTGACCGGCGATACCGCGAAGGACTTTTCCTAAGCGTTCCGCTTCGGTGCTTGTTGGATATCGGCCATGACGTAAGCCATTACCAACTTTGTCTAGCATCTTGATGCTGTCTTCAATTATCGTGGCAAGGTCATCCGCATTAATTCTGGTGTTCGCAACAACCGATGCAGGCTCATCAATAATTCTTACTGACAACGCTTGAGGTCCACGACGACCCTCGGCTACACCGAACTCCAATTTCGTTCCTGGCTTTACAGTAGGAACTTCGGATGGAAGTGCAGAGGCAGCGAGGTAAACATCCTCGCCCTCTTCGGATGAGATAAAACCAAATCCTTTTTCGAGGCTGAACCACTTAACGCGACCAATAGGCATTGGCTTCTCCCTTCGTGTGCTCACGATTAGCACTCTCTGGCGCTAATCTCGTTGGCACGAATAAGGCCAGCGCTCTGTCTGGCAAGGTAGTTAGTTTATCGGAAATAGTGGGGCCGCCGTTGACCCCTTAAAACGCTATTCGGGAACGATCAACGCTTGGGAGTGCGCTCCACATCCATGATCGACTGAGACCACGCGCGCATCTTCAGGCGAGAGCGCATTAGCGCAGACTCCGAAGGCCGAGCGGAGCGAGCCAGCGATCGGCAAGAAGAATCCGCATGAAGAACATGGCAAAGGTGCATATTGTGCAATCGGGGTATTTGGACCTCTATCCCCTTCGTACCAACGCTTGCTAGCAGCATCGCGACCAACAATTGATAGCACGCGAGCGCGACCCAATCCGAGTTCAAATTGTTCTGCGAGATCCAGATCTTCATCTCCCGGCAAAGCATCAAATCCAGGAACTAAACGCACATCATCCGATGAGGTTGGAACAATATCCCCGACTCCAACATCTCCCGGTTCGATGCGATCCTTGTATGGAATCCATTCAGGGGCGAGTAGCGAATCAGCCCCCGGAAGTAATACGACATCTGCGATGGTTACAGGTGAAAGCTCATCAACTCTTATCACCGTGACAGCCCAACGCCATCCTGCATAACCAGGAAGAGAAGATTCAAAAAGGTAGGTCGCAATGCGCTCATCTTCTTGATCGATTGAGACAAGCTCGCCCACAAATTTAGGGTCGCGCGCATCTTCCAGCGCAGCGCCGCGTGCTAATTCCAGCGCATTAAATGTGTCGGTCATGAGGCTAGGGTAATGCGAAACGGCCCCCCAAGAAAATTGGGAGGCCGTTTTAAGCGTTAATGAACTACTAGAAGTCCATATCTGCAGCAGGATTATTTGCGCCAACAGCCTTAGCTTCAGGCTTATCGGTGACGACTGCCTCTGTAGTGAGGAAGAGCGCCGCGATAGATGCAGCATTTTGAAGTGCAGATCGTGTGACCTTGGCAGGATCAATGATGCCAGCCTTGATCATGTCTACGTACTCACCAGTCGCAGCATTGAGTCCAAATCCTGACTCAAGATTGCGAACTTTCTCGACTACAACTCCACCTTCGAGTCCGGCATTGATAGCAATCTGCTTGAGAGGAGCTTCAATTCCGAACTCAACGATGCGAGCGCCAGTTGCCTCATCACCAGCGAGTTTGAGATTGAGAAGCGCAGCCTTTCCAGCTTGAAGAAGTGCGACTCCTCCTCCGGCAACGATTCCTTCTTCAACTGCGGCCTTTGCATTACGTACTGCATCTTCAATACGGTGCTTGCGCTCTTTGAGTTCTACCTCAGTCGCAGCTCCTGCTTTGATGACTGCTACGCCGCCAGCAAGCTTCGCCAGACGCTCCTGTAACTTTTCACGATCGTAATCTGAATCGCTCTTCTCGATCTCGGCGCGAATCTGATTGACGCGGCCCTTGATCTGCTCTGCATCTCCAGAACCTTCAACGATTGTTGTCTCTTCCTTGGCAATAACAACCTTGCGAGCACGTCCAAGAAGATCCATGGTTGCAGCTTCGAGCTTCAAACCAACTTCTTCAGAGATGACTGTTCCGCCGGTAAGAATTGCGATGTCCTGCAACATTGCCTTGCGGCGATCACCAAAGCCAGGTGCCTTTACTGCAGCAGAGCGGAAGGTTCCACGGATCTTATTTACAACCAAAGTTGCGAGAGCTTCACCCTCAACATCTTCAGCCAAGATCAACAGCGGCTTTCCAGATTGCATAACCTTCTCGAGGATTGGAAGTAGCTCTTTGATATTTGAAATCTTGGAGTTTGCGATCAAGATGTAAGGATCTTCGAGAACTGCCTCCATACGATCTGTATCGGTTGTGAAATATGGAGAGATATAACCCTTATCGAAGCGCATTCCTTCTGTGAGCTCGAGCTCTAGTCCGAAGGTATTGCTCTCTTCCACGGTAATTACGCCCTCTTTGCCGACCTTGTCCATCGCCTCGGCGATCATCTCGCCGATCGTGGTATCAGCTGCAGAGATAGATGCGGTTGCCGCAATCTGCTCTTTGGTGTCAACGTTCTTTGCCATCTTGCTCAACTCGGCTGAAATTGCTTCGACAGCCTTTTCAATACCGCGCTTAAGAGCCATTGGGTTCGCACCAGCAGCGACGTTACGAAGTCCTTCGCGAACAAGTGCTTGGGCCAAGACGGTAGCGGTAGTTGTTCCATCTCCTGCTACATCGTCGGTCTTCTTAGCAACTTCCTTAACCAGCTCTGCGCCGATCTTCTCCCAGGGATCATCTAGATCAATCTCCTTGGCGATGGAGACACCATCGTTGGTGATTGTTGGGGCGCCCCACTTCTTCTCCAGAACTACATTGCGACCGCGGGGTCCAAGGGTTACTTTGACGGCGTCGGCGAGCGTATTCATTCCCCGCTCCAAGCCGCGGCGTGCCTCTTCGTTGAAGGCGATCATCTTTGCCATGTCTGTTATCTCCCTTTAAGAATCTTCAATAATCGTCATTAGTGATTATCACTCACCTAGGGCGAGTGCTAACCAAACTCTAGCGAAAGGGGCAGGTTGCTTCCAATTCAAAGGGTGGGGGTGGTTCAAAGGG